>Ga0209187_1000191_pt1 | contig 133841 bp, 118 predicted proteins | sample BantaG_FD_187430 | JGI IMG/M metagenome (GOLD analysis project Ga0209187, IMG submission 187430) | Marine algal microbial communities from Bantry Bay, Ireland - BantryBay_4 metaG (SPAdes) (version 2) | ecosystem: Host-associated > Algae > Red algae > Unclassified | place: Bantry Bay, Ireland...
TAAGGTTTCCATTGTATCCATTTCTTCTAAGCAAGTAATCGAATGCATTTCCCCCAACTGGGGTATTGGCAACACTTATGGTTACCAAACTACTATCAGGTAGTTGTACTAAAGTTCTACAATATTCGGCACTTCCTGTAGTATCATCAAAAATATTATTAAATCCAATTTGGGCATTGGCAATTGATAATAGGCAAAGTGATGTTATAATTAGAATAAGTCTCATTATTTTAACACTATTACTTTTTTGTTTAAATCTATCGCATTCTCTCCTTGTAATTTTATGTAATAAATGCCTGAACTCAATTGCTGGATATTTAAGGTATCAAAACCTTTTGAGCTTACATTTACTTGTTTTATGAGCTGTCCAGACGAATTATACAAACTAACTGTATTGTAATTCTCAGGGTTATAAACCAAATTAATCAAATCGTTTGCAGGATTTGGATATACCTTGAATGGTATCGGTTTATCTAAATCATTACTTCTTTTCGCACTACTTTCTTCAAATACAGGAAAATGCTTTTCATATTCTTCTCCGTAGAATGTTTTAAGTAGCAATTGAGCTTTAATAGCCGCTCTTGTATCGCTAGCAGCTACCGCATCGAGTATTCCTTTTTCAGTATCATTTAATTTTTTGATTGCCGATTCAATATTTAAGCCGTAAAATGCAACAACATTGATGTAAAAAATTATTATTAAAATCGACTTCATAATCCTTGAGTTATTCCGTATTTCATATGGATAGTTACAAGTTACGCAAAAAACCAAATTTTTCTAAAACTCATTTAACTTATAAGGTGTAAACCATCATTTGCTCAGCAACCTTAAACCCTTTGTGCTCTGTTTGCATTATCAAAGGATTACTATGATTCAAATGTATAAAATGAACCTTCTCTTTTTCTTCATTTGGTAAGTCTTTTAACAATTCAATAGTTTGCTTAATGGTAGGATGAGGTATTTGGGAAATATCGCGTCCTGGTAACTCATCTTCATTTAAAAAAGTACCATCTATAAAAGCATAATCAACTTTGTCTATTTCTTCAGCTAAACTTTTCTCCCAAAGCTGCCAATCGTCAATATCAGGTATAAATAATAATGATTTATTTGGTCCAGTAATTTTAAATCCCACAGTTTCAGAATGCTCATCTCTATGTGGCACTAAAAAGGGGGTTATGCTTAATTCGTCCGACAAAACAGTCGAAACTTCATTGGTTAAAAGCTGTAAATCAAGATTATTTGATGCTATTTCATTCCAAGGTGCGTTTCCATTTAAAAATTGCTTCATCCTAGGCATTGCATAGGTTGGTAAGTTTTTGGCACAATAACCTTCTTTTCCAAAATGCAATAGTCCTGTATAATGTCCAACGTGGGCATGACTTATAAAAACACCAGATAAATATTCTTCTTTGGAAGTATAATGTTGATCAAACAATGCTAATTGTTCTCTTAAATCGGGCGTAGCTTCTATTAAATACCTTTTTCCTGTGGAATGGTCAATGATGCCTAAGCATGCGGCAAAGCGCTTGTTTTCGAGCTTTAATTTATACGGTAAACAACAGGGCAATTCGCAACCCATTTGCGGGAAACCAGCGTCTTGTGCTATGCCTAAAACAATAATTTCTATCTTGTTCATGGTTGTTGAGGATAAAGCTAACCAATCGAAATTGGAGTACAAACCGCTTTTTTCAAATAAAACAATTTAAAAGATGGTAACTTATATTAAAAATCACATATCTTTGCGCTCGATTTAAAAGGACTAAAAATTTAACAGCAAATGGCTGGATTAGCAAAAGAAAGAAAAGTAGAGTTATTCAAAGAATATGGAAACGGTGAAAAAGATACCGGTTCAACTGAAGCTCAAATTGCAATGTTAACTGAACGCATTGCACACATGTCTGAACACTTACAAACCAACAAAAAAGACCATGGTACTCGTAGATCGTTGTTATCATGCGTTGGTAAGCGTAAAAGTTTATTAAACTACTTAATGCGCAAAGATTTGGAAGGGTACAGAGCATTATTACCAAAATTAGGATTGCGTAAGTAATCAATCTCCATTTTTTTGCAGTACAATGCCATTGCCTTTATTAAGGTTAATGCATCAATTTAAAAACAAAATATTATGAGCACATTAGGTGTAACACATTCCTTTGACCAAGGGGATGGTAGAACTATTTCTATCGAAACAGGTAAATTGGCTAAACAGGCTGATGGTTCTGTAGTTGTAACAATGGGTAAAACCATGTTATTGGCTACCGTGGTAAGCGCACATACAGTTAAAGAAGGACAAGGTTTCTTCCCCTTAATTGTAGATTTTCAAGAAAAATTTGCTGGTGCAGGTAGAATACCTGGTAGCTTTCAAAGAAGAGAAGGAAGATTAAATGATGACGAAATTTTGGTTTCTCGTTTAGTTGATAGAGCGTTAAGACCGTTGTTCCCAGATGGATATTTATTTGATACACAAGTTATCATTAACGTAATTTCTTTAGACCCTGAAGTTAAACCTGATGCTTTAGCAGCATTTGCAGCTTCTTGCGCACTAAGTGTTTCAGATATTCCTTTTCAAGGACCTATTAGTGAAGTAAGAGTTGCAAGAGTAAATGGTGAGCATATTGTTAACCCAACAACTACTCAATTAGCTGAGGCTGATTTAGATATTATGTTGGCTGCAAGTTCAGAAAACATTGTAATGGTTGAGGGAGAAGCTCAAGAAGTACAAGAAGAAGAATTGTTAAAAGCTGTTGAAGTTGGTCATGAGGCCATTAAAATTCAATGTAAAGCACAAGATGATTTAGTTGCAAAAATAGGTGGTGTTACTAAAAGAGAATTCATAGCTCCTGAAGAAAATGAAGAAATTTACAATAAGGTAAATGACTTTTGCAGAAGTAAAATATATGAGGTTGCTAAAGGCGGCTTAAGCAAGCCAGAACGTAAAGAAGGCTTTGCTGCAGTTAAAGATGCTTTGAAAGAACAATTTACAGAAGAAGAGTTAGAAGAAAACGGAGCTTTTATAAGCAAGTATTTTTCTAAGGTTGAAAAAGATACCATTAGAAAAATGGTAGCTGATGAAAAAATCAGATTAGATGGCCGTAGGACAGATGAAATTCGCCCTATTTGGATGGAAGTTGATTACTTGCCAAATGCGCATGGTTCAGCAGTATTTACAAGAGGTGAAACTCAATCGTTAACTACGGTTACTTTAGGTGGTAAGCGTGATGAGCAAATGATAGATAGAGCAGCTGAATTAACATTCTCAGACTTTATGCTTCATTATAACTTCCCGCCATATTGCACGGGAGAAGTTAAAATGCAAAGAGGTACAAGTAGAAGAGAAGTTGGTCACGGTAACTTGGCTCACAGATCTGTTAAAAGAATTTTACCACCAGAGGAAGAAAACTCATATACCATTAGAATTGTTTCTGATATTTTAGAAAGTAATGGTTCATCATCAATGGCAACTGTTTGTGCAGGTTCATTGGCTTTGCATGATGCAGGTATTAAAGTTAGCAACCATGTTAGTGGTATTGCAATGGGGTTGATTAAAGATGAAGACAGTGGAAACATTGCTGTACTTTCTGATATTTTAGGTGATGAAGATCACTTAGGCGATATGGACTTTAAAGTAACGGGTACTAAAAATGGTATTTGTGCCTGCCAAATGGACATTAAGTTAGATGGTTTAACATTCGACATTTTAAAAGATGCATTAACACAAGCCAAAGAGGGTAGGTTACACATTTTAGATTTAATGGAGAAAAGTATTGAAGCTCCAAGAGAAGAAATGAAATCTCACGTTCCTAGAATTGAAAAGATTTATGTTGACAAAGAAGACATAGGCGCAATTATAGGCCCAGGCGGTAAAGTAATACAAGAATTACAGAAAGAAACTGGTACAACTATTTCTATAGAAGAAAAAGATGATAAAGGTGAAGTAGTAATTTTAAGTACTGACGGTGAAGGAATGAAAGCTGCATTGGCCAAAATTAAAGGCATAACAATGAAAGCTGAAGTTGGTGAAGTATATGAAGCCAAAGTAGCGAGTATTATGCCTTACGGCGCGTTTGTAGATTTTCTACCTGGTCAATCAGGTTTATTACATATTTCAGAAATTAGCCACAGCCGTTTAGAAAATATGGACGGTGTTTTGGAAGTTGGTGATATGGTTAAAGTTAAATTGGTTGGCGTAGACAAGCGTTCAGGTAAATTTAAATTATCAAGAAAAGTATTGATGCCAAAACCAGAAGCAGCTGCTGAAGGTGAGAGTGCGGAATAAATAAATACAAAAATTAAACAATACAAAAGACCAATGGAAACGTTGGTCTTTTTTTGTGCAATCCATTTTTTAGTTCAATTCGTTAATCTATTGCATGCAGTTGCAAACATTTACATAAGGTAACGTGAAACAGCAGCATGCGTTGTTAATCAAAATAATATGGATAACCGGTAGTTACTTAAAATTGAAAACACGTCTAACCACTATTAATCGAACAAATTTTACTTTATAAACCGCTTATTGGAACAAAAAATAAAAACTTAATTGTTTATACAATAGACAGTAAACATTTTACGTGTTTATATAAAATAAATGAAAAAGTCAAGGGTTGGGAAACTTTTTTTAATCTTAGCCGTTAAATAATACAATATGAGACAACTCAAAATAACACAACAAATAACCAATAGAGATACTGCCTCTCTCGAAAAATATCTACAAGACATAGGAAAAATAGATATGATTACCGCTGAGGAAGAAGCCGTATTGGCCAAAGAAATTCGCGCAGGAAACATGCGTGCATTAGATAAAATGGTACGATCAAACTTACGTTTTGTGGTTTCGGTTGCTAAGCAATATCAAAACCAAGGCTTAACGTTGAGCGATTTGATTAATGAAGGAAACTTAGGTTTAATTAAGGCAGCGCAAAGATTTGATGAGACTAAAGGATTTAAATTTATCTCTTATGCAGTTTGGTGGATTAGACAATCAATCATAAATGCATTACTTGAGCAATCTCGTTTAGTGCGTGTTCCTTTAAATAAGCAAAACTCTTATAGTAAAATTAATAGAGCGGCATCTGATTTTGTTCAGGAGTTCCAACGTGAACCTTCAAAAGAAGAATTGAAAGATATTTTAGGAGCTGATGTTTCTATTACAGAAATAAGAGATTTCTTAAATGGTAACAAAAAGCATTTATCAATTGATGCACCAATGAAGCAGGATGAAGACGGATCTTTAAAAGAAATGTTGAAGAATGAAGATGATATACCTGATGATGATTTGATGAAGCAAAGCTTAACCAATGAAATTGCTCATGTTATGGCAGTACTTTCTGAAAGAGAGAGTGAAGTAATCAAATATTACTTTGGTATTGGTTGCGAAACTAAATACTCATTAGAAGACATTGGTGAGATAATGGGTTTAACACGTGAGCGTGTAAGACAAATTAAAGAAAGAGCTTTAAGAAGATTACGCAAAACTTCTAGAAGTCAAAAGCTAATACAGTATTTAGCTTAAATATGGTCATGCTGGATTTATTTCAGCATCTTTATATTAAGTCAAGGTCTCATAAGATTCTGAATCAAGTTCAGAATGACTAATTAAAAAATTAAGCCTTCTCATTTATGAGGAGGTTTTTTTGTTTAACTTTAGATAATGGTTAATCATGCTTTGGTCATTGGTGGTACGGGAATGCTTAAAGATGTTTCAATCCATTTAAGTGATAAGGTAAAATGTTTAACTGTAGTTGGCAGAAGCGCAGCAAAAATGGGAAACCTTAAAAATTGCACCAATTTAAATCCAATTTTAGCTGATTATTCAAAAGATAATTTTGCAGATAAGATAGATGAGGCAATGACTAAATACGGTGATATCTCTTTGGTAGTTTCATGGATACATGCAACTGCACCAAAAGCAACAGCCGCATTGGTTGATGTTTTAAAAAAGCAAAAAACCAAGGTGAAATATGTTGATGTAAGAAGTTCATCAGTTGCAAATCCAAGTAATTATATTGATGATAGATTGATATTGTTTGAAGGCTCGGCAAACATTAACTACCACCAAGTTCTTTTGGGTTTTGTAGTTGAGGCCAAACAATCGAGATGGTTAACACATGCTGAAATTTCAGCAGGTGTTATTGAGGCCATAAAACGTGAACATGAAAAATATATTGTTGGCCAGGTTGCACCTTGGGATTTGAGGCCTTAGTGGGCTCGTATAACGGTCAGTTTAGCACTTGTTTAAGTGATGTAAGCACCCATTTTTAGTACGATTTAAAATAGAATTTTTAATTAAATTATTATCGTTTTATGCTATGGTAATGTGGTCAACATTTGCGTTGCTTTGCAAGTTGGCTTGTTGTCTAGATTTCCACGGTATTGGTTCCTGCCTATTTAGTCCAACATGTGGTCAAAAGTTGTTATAATTTTTAATAAAATGTTCGGTTACAGTTCTTTTACAAGTATTATTCACATGCGTGGAATTAAAAATCTAGTCTAAAACTCAACTATAGAGAACCCTATATGTATGTTGCCGGTTTCTTTGTCGACAAATAACGCTGTTTCTTCTACTGTTCCGTGGCAGGTGCTTTTAGAACAAAAAAGTGAACCTCCTGCAATCCGTATATCTCCTTTATTATTTTGAGTTGTGGTAATGTCCCAAACGTTACCAACTACGTTTACTTCCTGTATTTCTGAAATTGGTAGTTTGTTTTCTGATACAATAATTCGCTTGTCATCTTTTATATTGTTCCAATACTCGTCATAGGTTGGTAACCTTTTTTTTGCCCATTCGCAATAGGCTAATGCATCATTGTAACTTACTTGTGTAACAGGAAGATTGCTTGAATGTACGCTATTAATGCCATCAGGTTTTCGCCAAGTTGCCCTGTCCACTTTTTTATAATTATAAACATCTAATTGTACAATGGACCATCCATACTTTTCGGCATCTGTAACATAACCTGTTGCATTTACAAACGCTTCAAATGCTCCAAAAGAGACTGGTTTTAAAACTAATTTTTTCTTCCCGCAAGAAGAAAAAATTAGTAAAAATAACAGGGTATATTTCCAAATAGACATATTAAAATTTAGCTATTATGTGCTATCGCTTTCTTTTATACACATTTGCCGCCTTGTAATTTTGTTTTTTTCCTCCGTATGGAAAACCAACCGTTTCTGTTGATGATGCTCTAAATAATTTTTCCATCTCCTTAATCTTTTCAGGATATTTAGATGCTACATTTTTCTTTTCAGAAATATCTTCCTTGATATTATATAATTTAATATCTTCATCTACACCATAACGAACTGCTTTCCAATTATCTTTTAACAATGCTTGTCTAAAGCCTCCAGTTGGAAGTGTTTTCCACCATCCGGTTAATTGTAGTTCCCAGTATAAATAATCATGCTTTTTTTGTTCGCCTTTTCCTGTAATTTCGGGCAAGAATGAAATGCCATCGATAGAGTCTGGTACTTCATCTTCTCCGACCACATCATAAAATGTAGGGAATAAATCCCATAGAGTAGCAATGTGATCTGTTACTTTGGGGCTTGTTTTTCCCTTCCAGTAGGCAATAGCAGGCACTCTTACACCACCTTCATAAAGATCTCTCTTATAGCCACGTAAGTCTCCATTGCTGTTAAAGAAGTTAGGGTCATGCCCTCCTTCTCTATGCGGTCCGTTATCACTAGTAAAAACTATTAAAGTGTTTTCTAGCATACCTTTAGAATCTAATTCATTAAATAGACGCTTAATCAATCTATCCAAAATAGTAATTCTACCTGCATGTTGCCGTTCTACTTCTGGCCAACCTTTTTCTGCATAAATTTCATCATCATAAATATCATTTTCAGGAGTGTGTGGTATTTTGTAAGACATCATCAAGAAGAATGGATCATTTTGATATTTATCTATAAACTCTATCCCCATATCTGTTCTCATATCGTCTATAGAAACATATTCTTTCTTCCAAAGGCTATCTAAATGTGTTGGTATCCCCTTTCTATAAATGACTTTCTTTGGAGGGTTATTAGGGTTATAACTAAACTTATCCCATTGAGGGTGAAAGGTATAATCAAACCCTCTACTATGTGCCCAAGTATCAAGATTGCGTGGATTTTCCAAATGCCATTTACCTATGATGCCAGTTTTGTAGCCTTTGCTTTGTAAATATTCTCCAATAGTTTGTTCGTTATCTTTCAAAGCCTTTCTATACCATAAGTCATTATCACCAATAGCAGAGTTTCCCCTTATAGATGCATGTCCAGGATGTTTTCCTGTCATAAGTGCCGCTCTTGACGGAGAACAAACAGCATTGGCATAGAACTGGTTAAATTTTACCCCTACAGTAGAAAGACTATCTAAAAATGGGGTTTTTATTACTTCTTGCCCATAACAACCCAACTCTCCGTAACCCATATCATCTGCTAATAAGAGTATGATATTAGGCTTCTTTGTTCGTTCTAGTGGTGTTGTATTAGTATCGTTTTTACAAGCAAAAAGTGATAATAGGACAAAAAAGCCTAGTAATTTGATTATATTCTTCATCTATTTGGTCTTCAGTTACATTTCCACTGTCAACGAGCCAAGTGTTAATTGAATTTTCGTTTTCGGTTTTAAAGAAATTACTTTCTTTTTAAAAATTAAAGATGAGCATTTTATCCAAAAAAAGGTAATTTTAGTTTTTGCATTTTTAATTAAGAGTTACTCCTACAATGAATGGCAACGTCTATAGTAACGAAATTACATATATTTTGGCACTGTGAATTGTTGGCAATATCGCTTAGTATATGCGTGCCAGAATATTATAAGTTGTTAAAATTTAGTAAAATATTTTGAATGTTGGACAAGAGGATATTTGACTAAACGAACCTTTGAATTACTTAGGCTCCAAACTCATCACGTAATCCAAACTTTTAATTAAGCAACTTGCAAGCTCATTAAAATCATTCATACTTTCGGGAATTAACACATAGCCTTTCATTACAGCACCATGGCTCATTAAAATGGTAGTGTTGTGCTTTTTCATAAAAGCTTCTTGGTCTGCTTTTGCATATCTAAAACCTAATTCTCCATCTTTATTTAATAAGCTAAACATATGGCCATTGGCTGATGTATAAGGCATGGTTTTGCCTTTCCGCTGTATATTAGGGCATAAAGCAACAATGCTATCATAAAATATCAGTCTTTCTTCAAATGTCATAGTGCTAAGTTAGTATACAAACTTCAACATTAAACAAAAGCTGCAATCTTAACCATTTAGCCATAAAACAATTACACCATAAAACAATTAAACAATGCAACAATTAAACAATGCAACAATTAAACAATGCAACAATTAAACAATGCAACAATTAAACAATGCAACAATTAAACAATGCAACAATTAAACAATGCAACAATTAAACAATGCAACAATTAAACAATGCAACAATTAAACAATGCAACAATTAAACAATGCAACAATTAAACAATGCAACAATTAAACACTGCAATAATTAAACAATGCAACAATTAAACCATTTATCAATTAAGCAATTCAACCATTAAACCCTAACTTTACGCCATGAGCCACTTAATTGCACCTTCCATTCTTGCAGCAGATTTTGGTAACCTCCAACGTGATGTTGAAATGGTAAATAATAGTGATGCCGATTGGTTTCATTTAGATGTTATGGATGGCAGATTTGTGCCTAACATAAGTTTTGGATTTCCTGTAATTAAAGCGATACAAAAAGCTGCACAAAAACCCTTAGATGTTCACTTAATGATAGTTGAACCTGAAAAGTACATTGATGCTTTTGCTGATGTGGGTGCCGCAGTTATTACTGTGCATTATGAAGCTTGCCATCACTTACACCGAACGCTAAACGCTATAAAAGAGAAAGGAATTAAAGCTGGTGTTGCACTAAACCCACACACACCAGTAACCTTGTTAGAAGACTGTTTGTCAGAGGCAGACTTGGTGTGCTTAATGAGCGTTAATCCAGGTTTTGGGGGACAAAAATTTATTGAAAATACCTATCAAAAAGCAAGCAGCTTAAGAGCAATGGCTGATGGACTAAACTCCAATTGCCTCATAGAAATTGATGGTGGTGTTAACTTACAGAACGCACCGTTATTATTAGGTGCAGGAGCCAATGTTTTGGTGGCGGGTTCAACAGTTTTTAAGAGCGAAAGTCCTGCAGCTACCATAAAGCAATTAAAACAAGCAAACAACCATACTTTTGAGGCCTAATAATCGTTTATTGGACAGCATGCGTAAATTATTGCCTTTAATTTTCCTATTTGCACTTAGTAGTATTTATGCCCAAAATGATTTTGCAACACTTTATGGAAAAGTAGTTGACGAAAAGGGCTTTCCTGTACCATACCTTAATATACAAGTTGCAGAAACCAGTTATGGTGGCCAAACTGATAGTGCTGGCTTTTATAAATTTAGAATGCCTGCAGGAAAAGCGTTGGCTGTTGAATACACCACAATTACACACGCTCCTAAAACGAGATATGTTAATCTTTCAATTGACGAAAGGCGCTTGCTCAATGTTACTTTACAAAACAGGGCCATTAATATTGAAATTGTTAATATTGAATCGAAAGCCGAGCGCAGAGAAGGTCTAATAAAAATTGATCCAGAAGAATTGGAGTACATCCCTAACCCTTCTATGGGCTTGGGTACTTTTATTAAACATCAGTTAGGTGCGGGTACTTCAAGCGAGCTAAGCGATCAATATTCTATACGTGGGGGAAATTTTGATGAGAACTTGGTTTATGTAAATGACTTTGAAATATATCGTCCGTTTTTAGTTCGCTCAGGTCAGCAAGAGGGATTGAGTTTCCCCAACCCCGATTTAATAAGTTCACTAAACTTTTCATCAGGTGGTTTTCAAGCTAGGTATGGCGATAAATTATCATCAGTTTTAGATGTAAAATACAAACGACCAACAGAATTTAGAGGAACCATAGGATTAAGTTTATTGGGAGGCCATGCGCATTTAGAAGGAGTAGGACCAAAAAAAAGGTTTAGATATTTGTTTGGATTAAGACAAAAGTCAAACCAATATTTGCTAAACAGTTTAGAAACCAAAGGTGAGTTTAATCCTACCAATACTGATTTGCAGCTATTTACCTCTTATGAGTTTAGCGAGTTTTGGCGAGCCGAATTTTTAGGCAATTATGCAAGGAATAGATTTGCTTTTACACCAACTACAAGACAAACAGAGTTTGGTAGTTTTAATGAAGTAATACGTTTTACCGTAGCTTTTGATGGGCAAGAGGTTGACAAGTACAACAACTCAATGGGTGGTTTGGCATTAATTCATAATCCCAATGAAAACACTCGATTAAAGTACATGTTTTCGGCTTACAGAATGGAAGAATCAGAAAACTTTGATATTTGGGGAGGTTATAGATTAGGTGAGGTTGAAACAGATTTAGGTAGTGATGATTTTGGCAATGAAGTTTCAACTTTAGGTGTAGGTATTTTTCAAAATTGGGCACGTAATGAGCTTACGGCAAATATAATTTCTGCCGAGCACAAAGGATTGCATCAAACCAAAAAGCACTACTTTCAATGGGGTGCCAAGTACCAAAATGAAGCCATTGAAGATAGAATCAATGAGTGGGATCGATTAGACTCTGCAGGCTTCAATTTACCTTATAATCCACTCTCGCAAAATTCTATTCAGTTTGATAACGTATTAAAATCATCAAACAATCTTTACTCTAACAGGCTAAGTGCTTTTGTACAAGACTCTTGGGTTTTGCATGAAGATGAAGACACAGACCAAGAATTAAATTTGAATATTGGCGCCAGAGCTGCTTATTGGGATGTGAATGATGAGTTGGTGATAAGCCCCAGAATGCAAATAGCTTATATGCCGGGTTGGAAAAGGACAGATGTATCTGCAGAAGGTGATACTTCTTATTATAATAGAGATGTGGTTTTTCGTTTATCAGGAGGTTTGTATGCACAACAACCATTTTATAGAGAGTTAAGAGCTTTTGATGGTAAGCTTAACCGCAACGTAAGAGCGCAAAAATCTATTCATGTAGTATTGGGATATGACTATAATTTTGAAATTTGGGATAGGCCATTCAAGTTTGTTGCTGAGGCCTACTACAAACACTTATACGATTTAATTCCTTATGAAATAGACAATGTATTGATTAGATATTTTGCTGATAACCTAAGCCAAGGATATGCTGCAGGGGTAGATTTTAGATTGAACGGAGAGTTTGTGCCAGGTGAAGAAAGCTGGTTTACCATGTCGTTTCTAAAAACCGCTGAAGATTTAGAAAACGATTCTTATGAAGGCTTATTTGATATAAATGGCAATCAAGTAAATGGTGACGATCCAACAGTAGTGGCAGACACGCAAACCATTTTTCCGGGATATATTCCTAGACTAACAGATCAACGGGTAACATTTGGTATCTTGTTTCAAGATCATTTGCCTAATAATAAGAATTTTAAAATGCATTTAAACCTATTGTTTGGAACAGGGTTGCCGTTTGGTCCACCTGACCAGTTGCGTTTTAATGATGTTGGTAGAATACCTCCTTACCGTAGGGTAGATATTGGTTTTTCAGCTTTACTTGCTGACGAAAAACGTGAGTATAAAAGTAAAAATCCACTGCGCAAGTTTAAGAGCATTTGGGTTAGCGCAGAAGTTTACAATTTGCTAGGTGTTTCAAACACCGTAAGCTATTTATGGGTTAAAGACGTACGAAACAGAACCTATGCAGTGCCTAATTTCTTGACCTCAAGAAGGTTGAATGTGCGCATGGTTGCTAAGTTTTAATTATTTTTTGTAATTTAACGTTATAGCCCAAGTTGCATGACCGATTCCGAAATAAAACATGTTGAACAAATCATTAAAATTAATGCCGACTTAGATGCTTTGGGCAAACAGGTTTGGGATAACGGTTATAATGAGGAAGTTGCAAAAGACTACATACATTTTTACAACATGGGAGTTAATTTACTAAAACAAAATTTTCAAACACACTTATTCGCTAAATCGAGAATAGAGAATTTACGGTTAATTGAAGAAGAGGATATTCAACCGAATTCGATAGCTTTTAGTGGAATAATTTTAGTCTTATGCATTATTATCCCTCCAACTTGGATTGTGTTTTATTTAAGAAATTATTTTAATGCTAAAAATGCTGAAGCACGTATTGGATTGTTAAATCAACAATTTTCTTCAATTACGTTTTTAATAAAAGACCCCGACTATTTTAAAAAGTAGTTAACAATTTTCAACATATGTGGGTATTTGTAATTTGGTATTTGCTTTTTGAGTTTTAACCTTTGTACCATGTCAAAAGTATTAATTCTACTAGGCTCTCAAAGTGATGTGCCAGTAATGAACGATTGTGTAAAATACCTTAATTGGTTTGGTATTGAAAATGAAATGATTGTGGCATCTGCCCATCGCGATCCTGAAAAGGTGGTGGACTTAACAACCAATGCAAAAGCCAATGGTTACAGTGTAATTATTGGAGCTGCTGGTATGGCTGCTGCTTTGCCAGGTGTTATATCTGCTCACACAGATTTACCTGTGTTTGGTGTGCCGTTAGAAGGTGGTTTGTCAGGTGGTATTGATGCCTTGTATTCAATTGTGCAAATGCCTCCAGGTTTACCAGTTGGTACTTTAGCAGTTGGAAAACCAGGTGCACGTAACGCAGCAATTTTAGCAGCTCGCACGCTAGCTCTGCACAACGAAAGCTTAACAGCCAAGTTAGAAGAGTTTAAGCAAATGGGTTATAAGCTTTAATACTGTAAGCTAATTTTTAGTTGAAGCATCTGTAGGTTGCTGGCAATGTATTCGCCATTAACTGTATACCAATCAAATCTCATTTTTTGATAGCGGTGTCCTAGTTGTATGGTAAACATGCCTTGTTTTTGCGTATAAAATTCAAAGCCAATACCATTGCCAAATAGTGGCCCTGAAAACGACAAATCGTAACCAACATCAGCATATCCATAAAACGCCATTTTTTCAAATTGTTTGTACAAACGATTATTAAGAAAAATTGGCAGGCCACTACCATTAAGATAAATTGAAGTTCCTATACCAAAACCAATTGCATAAGTTTGAGTTGAACGGTAAACAAACAGTTGATCGGCACTTAATCCAAAGGGCAACTCAAGGTTAGTATTATTTAAATAATTTATACCTACTTGAGTTTGATAAAATGCGTAAGGAGTGAATTCATCTTCTAAAAATGGATCCTCAATAGTTGCTAGCGAATCGTAATTTAATTCTTCATTTTCTTGGCTATAGCAAAATGCATAAGCTGCAAGAAATGCAAAGAAGCATATATTCTTTATCACTTACTTAAAAACTTTAGCTCAACCCTACGATTTTTGCTACGCTCATATGCATCATCATTATCGTACAGTGGCTTGCTTTCTCCAAAATGTTTGGTTTCTATGCGCTCTTCTTCCACACCAATTCGCACTAAATAATGTTTAACGGCTTCAACCCGTTTTTTACTTAAAGCTAAATTTTCGCTTTCGCCACCATTGTTATCAGTATGTCCTGAAAGTTCTATGCGGGCATTCTTGTTTTCCTGCATGTATTTACTCAACTTATATAATACAGGAAAAGCACTTGGGCGCATTTTAGCTCGCGCTCTTTCAAATAAAATATCTTTTAGCTGTATGGTTGAGCCAACGCTGGCTTTGTTAAAAATTTCATCTTCTTCAATATTTGGTGTTTTTTCAATAACTGGTTTTACTTCAGGCTCTATCTTTTCCTCTTCTTCACCGCATTGCACATCCAATCCTGTTTTTAGCTCACCCATGCATACCATTTGGCGATTAACATATAAGCCAGTGGCCCCGGTAAATCCCCAATTTACCACACCGTTGCCTTTAAATACTCGTGTAACAATATTGTCGGTATTGGCCATTCGCAGTTCGCCATCAAAATAAACCTCCAATAAATTGCAATTAGGATTCCAAACTATTCTTAAATCATGGTAACGGTTGTCTTCAATATTTGCTCTTTCTTCAATAGCTACTACAGGTCCAATTTTTGGGTTTTGAAAATCACTGTTGTAAACCAAGGCTAAATGATCGCCTTTAATTTTATCGCCCGCAATAGCTTCTTCATTGTCCCATGTATCTATTTCAATTAGTACGGAGGGGTTCATACGATTAAAACCCAAAGAACCACCTACTTTAGCTGGTAAGTTTATACCGCCTTGGTGCATCACAAAGGCAATACCATCAGCACCCAAATCTTTAGCACCTAAATAAACACAAAAGCTAAAATCGAAACCTAGCTTTAAATCAATAACTTCTTTGCTCCAAACTGTGCCACCTTGGGCACCTTTAGCTGGTGTTAGTTGAAAGCATGAGCCATCACTGCAATTGGCACCTTTTACACTTTCAATAAACTCGGCACTGCCTTGCGTATTGTATAAAAAGGCCTGCGAAAAACCGCTATTAATTGTTAAAACTGAAATTATTAAAAGTATATATCTCATATAAAGTGAAAATCATATGCAAAAATGAAACCAATTTTTCACTTATATGACGTTTTAAAACTAAAAATCCACACATTTGGTTAAATTATATGAAATTACAGCCTGCTTAACATCAATTGATGGAGATAAGTTAATTTGGCATAAAATTAGAGTTAAGATAATTAAAGAATGAATATGAAGAGTATAGTTATGTTTTTGGCATTGATAATTGCATTTGTTCCAAGCTTTGCAAACAACAATGATGAAGATGATAAAAATGTATTGCTGCTAAAAACGTTGGTACAAAATTTAAATAGCGGCCATTTTTCTCCGCAAAGTATTGATGATGATTTTTCGGAAAAAGTCTACAATAAATATCTTGAAAGGATAGATGTAAATAAAAGATTTTTGACAAAGGATGACGTTGAAAATTTAGAAAAATACAAGTTTAAAATTGATGATGAAATTGAAGCTTCTAATTATGAATTTTTTGACTATGCTTCAAAAATATTAGACGATAGAATTAATGATACCAAGGGGTTTTACAGTGAAATATTGGATAAACCTTTTGATTTTAACATGGTTGAAAATTTTGAATCAGATGCTGAAAAAATAAACTATGTATCCAACACCAAGCAACTAAAAGAACGTTGGAGACAAACGCTAAAATATCAAACAATTGCGCGTGTTTATAGTATGAAACGTGCACAAGATAAACGATTGGCGAAAGCAGCTGAAATTGAAGAAGGCAAATTAGACGGTGCTACCACTAATGATGAAGTGGAAGAGGAAGAAGAAGAGATAATGGAGGATGAGGAGGCAGAAGATTTAACCTTTGACCAAATGGAAGAAAAGGCTAGGGAAAAGGTGAAAAAGTCATATGACGATATGTATGAGCGTTTAGAAAAGTTAAATAAGGCTGATAGATTAAACGTGTTTATAAATACCATTACTGGACTTTATGATCCGCATACAAATTATTACCCACCAAAGGACAAAGAAAATTTTGATATTCAAATGTCGGGAACGCTAGAAGGTATTGGAGCTCGCTTACAAGATAAAGAGGGATACATAACCGTAAGTGAAGTTGTGCCAGGAGGACCAGCAGCAAAGCAAGGACAGTTAGAAGCTGAAGACAAAATTACCAAAGTTGCACAGGCCAAAGATGAGGCTATTGACATTGTTGGAATGCGCATTGATGATGCTGTTCAAATGATTAGAGGAAAAAAAGGTACAGAGGTAAGACTAACAGTTCAAAAAATTGATGGTACCATTAAAATAATTCCTATAATAAGAGATGTGGTGGAGCTAGAAGAGTCATTTGCCAAATCTGTAATTATCGAAAATACTGAATTGGGCAACCGCTTAGGGCTAATACATTTACCTAGGTTTTATATCGATTTTAATGATCCTAACGGAAGAATGTCGGCCGCAGATGTGGAAATTGAAGTTAAAAAATTAATGGCCGAAAATGTGGATGGTATCATCATTGATTTACGTAATAACGGAGGTGGTTCATTAGAAGAAGTTGTGCGCATGGTTGGTATGTTTATAGATGACGGACCTATTGTGCAGGTGAAAGCCAAAGAAGGTAAGGCAACTATATATAAAGATAGGGTGCCGGGTGTTTTATATGACGGTCCGCTAGCCATTATGGTAAACAATTTTAGTGCATCATCTTCTGAGATTTTGGCTGCGGCTATACAAGACTATAAGAGGGGAGTGGTAATTGGTAGTGAATCTACTTTTGGAAAAGGAACAGTACAACGCTTTACCAATTTAGATAGGTCGGTGCCAGTTGCTATGGCTGGCTTAAAACCAATTGGATCGCTTAAGTTAACAACTCATAAGTTTTATAGAGTTAATGGTGGTGCTACACAGTTAAAAGGTGTAATACCAGATATTGTTTTGCCTGATGCTTTTTCTTTTATAGAAATTGGAGAAAAGGAAAACGACTATGCAATGAAATGGAGTGAAATTGAGCCTGTAAATTATGAGCCATTAGCAGGCAGTTTAATTAAACTCTCAGATGCTAAGGTTAAGAGTAAAATGAGGGTTGCTCAAAGTGAAGAATTTGCGCTAATTAGAGAAGATGCTAAAAGAAGAAAAGAGAGCATGGACCAAACGGCTTATTCATTAAACTTTAATGATTATGAAAAATTTAGAATTGACAGAGAAGAGGTTGCTAAAAAGTACAAAAACATTGTTAAGCCATTTGATTATATAAAGGTTAGTACATTGGATGCAGATTTAAAGAAATATAAAACTGATGAAGACAAATTAGAGAAACAAGAAAAGTGGTATAAGCAATTGAAAAAGGATATATACTTAGAAGAGACAACTAAAATTATGTCGGAGATTTAAACGAATAAAATAAAAACATAGAATGGAAAAGTCGGAGTGTTATCTCCGACTTTTTTTATTTAGCTACTTAAATAACCAATTGAACATTTTTTGAAAAACTCTTAACTTAATAAGTAGAATAACACCGAAAACAAACACCCAAAATGGCCAAATGGTAACAATTGCAAGCATAAAGCCCATTACACCCTTCCAACCATTTTTGAAACCGTTAGCAAATTTTTTGCCCCAGTTGGTGTTCATGGCTACACTAGGTGTATAGCTTAGCTTTTCATAAAGCGTAACACTTAAGGTGCTGTATGATACCTTTTCGCTTAAGTAATTCAATCTACCTTCAATTCGTTCAATCTCAGTGCGCACCACATTAACTTGAGCTTCAACTTTTAAAATTTCTTCAATGTTTTTGGCTTTGGCTAAAAAACTGATGTAGCGTTCTTCTAGTATTTTTTTGCTTTTTAGTCTTGCTTGTAAATCAACATACTCCTCCGTAACATCTTTAGAAGAAATCTGTTTCTTGTCAATGTTTTTGTATTGATCGGTAATATCTGTTACCAATTCATCAAAATGGTTGTAAGGTATTTTAATGGTTACTACATTTTGGTGACTGTATTGGTTTTTCTCTAAAGACTCGTTAGAAATTATTCCGTTGTGCTTTTCAGTTAACTGTGTAAGAAGCTTGTAAGCTTCATCTACATTTTTACATTGCACTTTAATGTCGCCTGTCTTAATAATTTTTAGGCTAGTCTTTTTTGGAATAGGTGTATTACCTGAGCCAGTGGTAAAGGAAGATGTGCCATTTTTTTTAGTTTTATCATTATTAGTATAGCCATGAATTAGATTGTCATTTGAGTAAGTACCACCTGTGGCTGAAGGCTTTTCGCTGTATGCCTTTTCGCTACTGCTACCTGTAATGCCGTCCATAGGATTGCTTTGGCAAGCAGCTAAAAAAATAAGAAGCGCAACTGTAGGGATTAATAGTTTAAGGTATTTCATAACTAAAGATTTAGTTGTAAATGTAAGTGAAAACGAATGATCGTCTAGCTTATAGAAGTTAAAAAAGTGTAAATTCCATAAATACTATAACAAATACCTATTCTTTTGTCAGCAGAAACGCTTTGATTTTAAAGGTCTTGGTTTGAATCAAAAAACCTTTTTCTCTTAACAACAAAAGTCTTAGCTACCATATCATGTAAGGTCTGTCTTCTGCCATCAATTAATGCCATAACGAATCCTATTAGCAAGAGACCTGGAATAGCACGCATGAAGTTTCGAAACATGGCACGTTTAAAACTTACGTTTTCGCCATTGTATTTAATTACTCTAAAACCCAATAATCTTTTTCCTGGTGTGCCTTGCCACCTGCTGCCATCAAAAACCGATTGATAAATCCAAACTGCTATGGTTGGCCCAAAAACATAAGCCAAGACCAATGCAATGCCTAATACTGCTCCAGTTTCGTCAGTCATTTCCTCAATGTTACCCGTACTTGCGGTTTGGCTTATAATTAATGCAATAGGAGTTATTGTTATAGCGAGAATAATCATTATACAGAAAGCATCAATAAACACTGCACCTATTCTACTGCCAATGTCGGCCATTTCGTAGTTGGCCAAAACATTTAATTCATCAGGCTCTTTAGCTAGTTGCTTTTGAGTTTCAATTTTATATTCTCGGCTATTAGGATGCAAAGTTTAAAATGGTTTTATTAATGATGTCAATGCAATCCATTAATTGTTCTTCTGTCATTACCAAGGGAGGAGCAAAGCGAATAATGTTGCCATGCGTAGGTTTGGCCAGCAAACCATTCTCAGCTAACTTCATACAAATGTTCCAAGCAGTTTTGCTTTCAGGCGTGTCGTTGATTAAAATTGCGTTTAACAATCCTTTACCTCTAACCTTGTTTACCAAGTTGCTTTTTTCAACCAACAAATTCATTTGTTCTCTAAATATTGTTCCTAAGCGATTGGCATTTTCCATTAGGCCTTCATCATCTACAACTTCTAATGCGGTAATGGCAACTTTACATGCTATTGGGTTGCCACCAAAAGTAGAACCATGCTCGCCCGGCTTTATGCACAGCATAATTTCATCATTGGCCAACACAGCACTTACAGGGTAACAACCGCCACTCAATGCCTTACCTAAAATTAAAATATCAGGTTGTGCACCATATTCATTTTTACATTTATTGGTACAATTGCAATCTCCACAAATGGCCAATAGTTTTCCAGTTCTGGCAATACCAGTTTGAATTTCATCAGCAATAAAAAGCACATTGTTTTCTTTACACAATGCAGCAGCTTTTGGCAAGTAATCAGCATACGGTACCACAACGCCAGCTTCACCTTGTATTGGTTCTACTAGAAAACCAGCAATGTCTTTGTCATTTTCTAAAACTTCTTTTAGTGCATCTAAATCATTGTAAGGTATACTTACAAAGCCCGGAGCAAATGGTCCAAAGCCCTCATAGCTATCAGGGTCGCTACTAAACGAAACTATGGTAGTTGTTCTACCATGAAAGTTTTCTGAGCAAACTACAATCTTAGCTTTGCCAGCTTCAATGCCTTTTTTTTCATAAGCCCATTTACGGCATAACTTAATGGCAGTTTCAACCCCTTCAGCACCGCTATTCATTGGCAACACCTTATCAAAACCAAAGTATTCAGTTACGTATTTACTGTAAACACCCAAAACATCATTATGAAAAGCTCTTGAGGTTAAACACAACTGTTCGGCTTGTTCCTTCATTGTTTTTACAATACGCGGATGGCAATGCCCTTGGTTAACTGCAGAGTAAGCCGATAAAAAATCATAATATTTTTTGCCCTCAACATCCCAAAGAAAAACACCTTCACCTTTTGAAAGTACTACCGGCAGAGGATGGTAGTTGTGCGCTCCATGTTTGTCTTCTAATTGTATATAATCTTGTGATGTTGATACTTGCATTGTGTTCTATTTAGATGAGCAAAGATATGTGGTTTAACCGAGTAAATTAAATGAGCGGCAAACGCCTTTAGCTGTTTTCAATTGCATTAATCAATAGTCCAATAGTAATTGCAAAAGTGAAACTCAATAAGGTTCCTAAAAGTATATATTCGCCTTCTTCTTTTTCATCTTTGTTTATAGCATTAAATCTAAATATGGATTTAGCAGTTATTAAAAATCCAATGCCTAATGGCATCTGAAAGAAAATAAATAGTATAATTAAAAACCTTTCTAATAAGCCTATTTTTTTGCCCGCATTATTAGTGTATCGTTCCACATTTTTTTTATCAGAGGCTATTAAAATCCTTTCTATTGTTATGGAAACTGGCTTTGAAATTGTTAACACTGCTATTCCTGCCAAAATAAACTTGTAGTTAACTTTTTCAAAAACTGTATCTAAATATGATGTTTCGGTATGTTTTACTAATAATATAGGAATTGTTATGATTAGTAGAAGGTGTATTGCTTGGTCTATGAGATAATTGGTGACATTCTGTCTTGCGCTAACTTTCCATGAATCTGTAACTCCATGAGATACTCCAATTATTACACCTAAATACCAAAATTCAATGTTAACTATAATACAACTGAGTATGCTTAGTAACATTACTACTAGTATGTGAAAGTATAAATACTTTGATTTTAGTTTCAGACTTTCTTTACCAATTATCCATGCTCTAGGTTGCAAGTAATAGTCCGCCAAGATGTGAGCTAAAAACAGAGTAATTATTAAGGTCGTTATAGATGGCATAGTGCTTCAATATTATTGATAAACCACTGATTTGTATAGTTAATGTCATTCCAATTGGCTGCTTTTAATCTCTGATTAACAGCTGATTGAGATATTTTTAATTTATGCGAAATAGCTTCTTGGTTATCTCCGATTAAACTATAATAGATGGCTTCTGCTTGTTCAGAACTCCATTTAGTTAGTATGCCGTTTAAGAGGGTTGAAATTGTATGTAGAATGTCATTGGTAAATTTACTTTCTGTTGAAATTATTATACGTTGTTCATGATGCATTTTATTTAGTCTGTCTCCTGAAAGTCTAAAAGCGATTCCATCTGATTCAACTACTTTGTTGGCATTAAATTCTATTGAACCAATCCCTATGGAAATACGTATTTCTGCTTTTAGTAGTATCGTTAAAGTAATTAATTCCAATGCTTTGGATAATGAATTTTGATATGTTTTTATCGTTCCTTGGATACTATCACCTCTAAAGATTTCGAATTTATCGCCTTGTCCTTTTATCCATTTTTTATGAGCATTGAGCAATACTCGCCTTTTGTTAAATGGTATTTCTTTGGATTTAACAAGATCTGATGTTAAAACTGCAATCATAAAAGCAAATATAAGTTATATGACTTATAAATACTAATTATAAGCTATTTAACTTATAATATTAAAATATTAGCTTTAAGACTTATAATTGACTTTTTGCTCCAAATGCTTTTCTCACATTATTCACTATGACCATTATTTGATTTGAAACATGCTTTGGAATACCCAATGCATTCATTTCATTACCCAAAAGTTCTATTCCCGCTAATACTTCTTTTACAATACCTCTCGGATTTTTAATCGTGAATTTTTCGGCTACTATTAATACATCTTTCAATTTAATATCACTGCGCTTGCCATTGATGGATAGAGCGCGTTGTTCCTTTTTAAAGTCTATCAAAGGATTCAGCCGGTAGGTAATATCATAAGCAGGGGAGAGGTTCCAACGATCTTCTGCAGAATTGTACATAAACGAATGATTTTTCAAATGATCATCTATGTTTCTAAAAACTACATTGAATATCATTCGCCTAAACAGTTGCTCAATTTGAGCGTGCGATATTTTTAAATAATTACTCAGCTTAAAAAGGTTTTCGTAGGATGAATTTTCTATGGACATAAAATCCCAACCCGTTAAACCAGTTGCGGTTAAACTATGTTGCTTTTCTCCATTTTGCCTATCAAAACGTAGGGTAGCAAAATGTTTATTTTCAATTAGTTTACTAGGCATCATATTTATGCCAACTGCTGTGGCTACTTGGTAGTAGCAGTATTCAATGTGTTCTCTCGGGTATACTTCATCAATGGCTAGCTTTATTAAGTAATGGTCGTAGTCATTTGAATACTCAATGTCACCAGGAATAATTTCACCAGTTTCTTTATGTTCCGATATTAATATTTTAGGCCTTGCACCGCCAGCTGATGAGCCAATTTTAAATACATTAATCAGCGCTTTAGAGGTTAGCTTTTTTTGAGAAACTACTTGCTTCACATCTAGTACCGACTTTAACACTTCAATAATTTCTGTTAGATTAATAGAAGCGGTTTTAGGTATTTTTTTTATTGGGCTGTATTCTAACGCACCCATGCCTCTGTTGCCAACATAAGCCAATTGTTCGAGTACAGTAATCTCGTGTTTATCTTTTGACGCTAACCAGGTTTTAAAAATGATGGAACCAAAAAGGTCGGGCAGTGAATCGGCAAACTGCGGTGGTATTCCTCTAAACGTTTTATTATTGAAGCGGTTAAACAACTGTACTTCAGGTATTCGACTAAGTATGCCTGTCTCAGGGAAAATGTTTAAGTAATTGCTTTCCTGTAAATATTCAGGTTTGTATTGAAATGATGAACTTAAGGTTTCTTCATTTAAGCCAATTCTTCCAATTTCCTTACCGAATAAGTGAACGTTTATAAGTTTGTTACTTGCCATTTTTAAGGTTGGTAGGGTAGTGTTAATACAGTGGTTTGGTATTGGTCACCTGAGTTTTATATGCGTTAATCGAATCGTAGAGTTTGTTTAACTGATTCAATTCTTTCAACACTTTAAAAAGGGTTTCATTGGTTGAGTTCTTGCCTAACTCTAAATTTTGAATGGTTGTTCTTGAAACATCTAATCGTTTGGCTAGCGCTGCTTGCGATAGCTTTCGGCTTTTCCTCAATACCTTAATCAATTTACCTAGTTCAACTTTTACGTCTTTAATATCAATTGCATCAAACATAAAATGTATATTATATTAGTCTTAATGTAATAATATTACAAATTTAACCATTTTAATGGTCATAAATGAATACAATTTATTTATGATTAATAAAATGGTCATAAATATTATTATTGATTAAAAATGAATCATTTAATGGTCAATTAGAACACTAATGTATCTCCAGGATATGGAATGTTAAGTAAAGTCCAAAAAATTGAGAAGAGTATTGCTGATATATATAAGAAATATCTAAAAATAATGTGAAAGGATAAACCAAAATAAGTGCTGACGGCTTCAAAACCAGATCCAAACACATAGAAAATATTGGCACCAAAAACCCAAATTACTGCGAACAAAAAAAGCTCCTTTAACTCGTAATTATCCATTTGATCTCTACGAGCGAAATAGTCAGCAAGAATAAACGAAACTGTAAATCCGATTAAAACTAAATTATATATGAGTCGCTTTTTTTTCCACCATTTTACAATTTCTCTATAATCATTCACAATGCACTCTTATCAAATGCAAAAGGCAATATATCATTAACACTATTGGCCATATAAATCATGCCTTTCTCTGATCGAGTAAGTATAACAATGTCTTGCCCACCTTTATGTTGGTATTCCAATATGGCTTGTCTACAAATGCCACAAGGCATGCTTGGTATTTCTTGTGGAGTTGTTGGATGTTTGGTTTGTATAGCTATCGCCACCACCTTGGCATTGGGGTTCATGGCAGATGCATAATTCAATGCAACACTTTCTGCACATGTACCAGCAGGGTAACTTGCATTCTCTTGATTGTTGCCTTGTACAATCGCTCCATCATCTAACAAAACTGCAGCACCAACTTTAAAGTTAGAGTAAGGGGCATGCGCTTTATGCATGGCTTCTTCAGCTGAGCTAAGCAATTGCTGAAAGTTTTCAGGTAATTCATTAAGGTTATTATAAACCTTAATCTCAGTATTTATTTTAATTGATTCCATTTAATCCGTTTCAATGGGTTGCGAAAGATAATGAATTCTTACCTTGCGGTCTCAAACAACGAGTAACTTAATTTCACAAATAACAATTAATTTTCTTCCTTGGAGGAGGTAGGAGATCAGTTAAAAGAACATTTGTGAAATTAGTTAATGGACCGAATTTTAATTTTACACTTATGAGAAAGATTATGTTATTGGGGGCGGGGAAAAGTGCAAACATATTAATTGACTATATATTAGAACATGCAGTTGCTGAAAATTGGGAACTGCATATAACTGATTTAGACAAAGACACCGTTTTAAGTAAAATAAAAGATAGACCGCACGGTCATTATTTTGAATTTGATTTAAATTCAGATCAATCGCGCAAACAAAGCATAGAGCATGCAGATTTGGTAATAAGTATGTTACCTGCAATGTTTCATCCAATAATTGCCAACGATTGTATAAGATTAAAAAAGCACTTAATTACACCTTCCTATATCTCTGATGAAATGAAGGGGTTGGATAAAGATGCTAAGGCATTAGGGTTGGTATTTTTAAATGAAATAGGTGTGGATCCTGGCATTGATCACATGAGTGCCATGAAGGTGCTAGACGAAATAAGAAGCAAGGGAGGAAAAATTACTGCTTTCGAAAGCTTTACGGGTGGATTGGTTGCTCCGCAAAGTGATGACAATCCGTGGCATTATAAGTTCACTTGGAATCCAAGAAATGTTGTGTTAGCCGGCCAAGGTTTAGGTGGCATAAAGTTTTTACATAACGGACGCTACAAATACATTCCTTATCACAAAATGTTTCAGCGAACTGAAATGATTGAAATAGGCGAGCATGGGAAATTTGAAGGCTATGCCAATAGAGATTCATTAAAATACCAAGAAGCTTATGACTTGCATGATGTGCAAACCATGTATAGAGGTACGTTTAGAAGACCAGGTTTTTGCGATGGTTGGGATGCACTTATCCAATTAGGAATGACTGATGACAGCTATGTAATGGCGCATACAGAAAACATGACGTATCGTGATTTTACCAATTCATTTTTAAAGTATAGGAAACATGATTCGGTTGAAATTAAAACAGCTTACTATTTAGGGTTGGATATAGATGGTGATATTATGAAACGCCTAAAATGGTTGGGTTTGTTTGACGAAACCAAAACCCTTGGCTTAACCAATGTTACACCAGCACAAGCTTTGCAAAAAATATTAGAAGAAAAATGGGAGCTTAAACCCAATGATGATGATATGATAGTTATGTGGCATAAGTTTAATTACGAACTAAATGGCGAGTTAAAAGAAATCAACTCATCAATGGTAGTAATGGGCACTGATAGTCATAATACAGCAATGGCACAAACCGTAGGCTTGCCAATGGGAATTGCAGCCAAAATGATTTTAAATGGAACGCTATCAACTCATGGTGTAGTAATGCCTACACTACCCGAAATTTATGAGCCAATATTAAAGGAGTTAGAGACATTAGGAGTTGTGTTTACTGAAGAGGAAGTAGAGGCAAAACCGAGTTAATCAGTTAAACAGTCTCGAAAGCTTTTGGTATTAATTCAGCATCTTAATATTAGGAATAATTTTTAACCAATATCTCCATCACCTCTGGCAAACCCTCACAAGCTGTTTTCTGCACAAAATGTACACGATTGGTATCTATTTCTGGTTGGCCAGGATCAACAACAATTATTGGAGTGTTGGGTTTACAATAATTTACCAAACCTGCAGCAGGGTATACCGCTAGTGAAGTCCCAACTACTATAAAAATATCTGCGTGCAAGGCTAAAGGCATAGCTTCTTCCATGGCAGGTACAGCTTCCCCAAACCAAACTATGTGAGGTCTTAATTGGCCACCATCTTCTGCTAAATCGCCTAAGTTTATTGAGCCCAATTCTTCTTTGATGAGGCGTTCATCTTTTACACTTCTAACTTTACGCAACTCGCCATGCAAATGTATAATGTTACTTGAGCCGGCTCGCTCATGCAAGTCATCTACATTTTGAGTAATGATATGTACATCAAAATATTGTTCTAAATCAACCAATGTTTTGTGGCCAAGGTTAGGTTTAACTTCATTTAGTTGAGCTCTACGTTTATTATAAAAGTCTAAAACCAAAGCAGGGTTTTTTGCAAATCCTTCTGGAGATGCTACTTCCATAATGTCATGCCCTTCCCATAAACCACCAGCATCCCTAAAGGTACTAATGCCACTTTCGGCACTAATGCCGGCTCCTGTAAGTACAATTAATTTCTTCTTCATAGCAGTCTTTTAATGCACTTTAACTTATGCGTATATTTTTGCGTATCTGCACTGTAAATACCGTAATGGTCAATTTTATCAATTTTAACCCTGCCAGATGAATGTATAATCAATCGCTCTTGCGGCATATCATCATTGGGTAATATGATTCCTACATGTGTAATTTTTCCGTCTTCATTTTCAAAAAAAGCCAAATCACCTGTTTTACTTTCATTCACAAAATCGATAAAGCGGCCTTGCTCCATTTGTTGGTAGGCATCTCTTTTTAGTTGGATACCTATTATTTTATAAACTACTTGGGTAAACCCTGAGCAGTCAATTCCAAAAGGAGATCTGCCGCCCCATAAGTAGGGTGCATTAACATATTTGTGAACACACTTTGCTAAAACCTTTACCTTATCAGTGGTTTGGTCATTTATATAAGATTGTCCATTGTAAATAAATTTCTCTTTTAATATTGAAAAATTCATCCCGTCATGGTTGTACAATGAGCTGCCGGTTAAAATGGGAACATGTCGTTCTTTACTCGTAGCATATTGTACCAACTCAATTGAACATGCAAACGGACTTTGTTTCAAGGTGTCAAACTCTGCCTCATCTATTATTGTTAATTGTAAATGATCAACCCAACCTTCATAATCATCATGTGCGCATACTATTTTGCGCCAACCTTTATGCTTATCAATTATTTTGCATAGCTCACCAAACAATAGCTGGCTGATAATCTCAGATTGTTCTTTTGCTTCCTTTCTTACAGGTATTACACTTAACTTGTTTACAGCATATTTAATCATTACATATTATATTTAGCAATAATATTGCTTTGTTCTGCGTTTTTAGATTAACTTTATTTAACACTGCCTCCATTTGGTTTATTTTGTCTAATCTAACTATCAGTTAATGATAGTTGCAATATTAACAATTTGAAGATTGTTAAATACTTATTTCCCCTGTGGATAGGCTTGCTAATTTGTGGAGAATTGCAGGCGCAAGTAGCTTTTACTGCAAATACAACGGCTGGTTGTAGTCCTTTGGTAGTTCAGTTTACAGATCAAACAGCAGGCGCAACGGCTTGGGCATGGGATTTTGGCAATGGAAACATGTCTAACCTTCAAAACCCTGCTGCTACTTACGTTTCTCCTGGCAACTATAATGTAACGCTTACCGCCACTACACCTTTGGGTTCGGTAAGCCTAACAAGAAGCAGTTATATAACAGTATATCAGCCGCCAAATGCCAACATACAAGCGAGTGCTAGAAGTGGTTGTGCTCCACTAAACGTAAGTTTTACCGATTTTTCAACTCCAGGAGGAGCGCCAATTACCTCATGGATTTGGGATTTTGGTGATGGAACCACCGCCCAAACTCAAAACCCAAATAAAACATATAATTCGCCAGGTACTTATGATGTAGTGTTGTTAATTACTGATGCCAATGGTTGCAGAGCCAATATTACTTTAACTGATCACATTGTAGTTTCAGCAACACCAACAGCAGCCTTTACGCTAAATAATACTTTTGCTTGTTTACCTCCGTTAACGGTAAATTTTACGAATCAGTCTTCTGGTAGCAACCCTCCTTTAACTTATGCGTGGAATTTTGGCAATGGCCAAACTTCAGCATTAGAAAATCCTATGATAACCTATTCAACAAATGGTATTTACAATGTTACTTTAACTGTTACCAATTCAGCTGGTTGCAGCAATACCTTTACAAGAAATAGTGCTGTAGCAGTTGGTGTTATTGCAGCCGATTTTTCTGCTAGTCCGTTAACAGGCTGCAGTCCACTAGCCGTTAGTTTTATCGATAACTCTAATCCAACACCAACGTTATGGAACTGGGATTTTGGAGATGGTGGAACATCTACGGTACAAAATCCTGTTCATACCTATACTACTCCGGGCACCTATACTGTTTCATTAAATGTGGTTGATGGTGCTTGCAATGGTAGTGAAACTAAAACGAGCTATGTTACTGTATTGGATGGGGTAAATGCACAATTTTCGGCAACCAATAACACTTCATGCACACCACCCATTACCGTAAATTTTAGTGATAACTCTACGGGCAATCCAATAAGTTGGTTTTGGGATTTAGGTGATACAACATCTACACTGCAAAACCCAGTTCATACCTACAATACATTGGGTAGGTTTGATATTACTTTAATAGTTACCAATGCCAACGGCTGCACCGATACTTTAACCTTGCCAAATTTTGTAAGCACCGTTGGTCCTTATGCAGGTTTTTCTGCAAACCCAACCATGGGTTGTGCTCCGTTGGCAGTGAACTTTATGGACCAATCAATTGTAGACAATGCAATCGTAAGCCATTTCTGGGATTTTGGTGATGGCAACACCTCAACATTAGCCAACCCTAATCATGTTTATGTTGATACGGGACAATATACCGTAACCCATATTATTGTTGATAGTGAAGGTTGCACCGATACTTTGGTAATTGACAATTACATACAAGTTGGAGAATTACCCGTAGTAAACTTTATGGCAGATGTGCTAGATACTTGTGTAAATAGCGACATACAATTTACAGATTTAACTTTAGGAGCGGCCAACAGATGGTTATGGAATTTTGGTGACATGACCTCATCCACCTTAGCAAACCCTATAAAACAATATACTGATACTGGTTACTTTGATATTACCTTATTTGTTTGGCATAACGGTTGTTTAGATACCTTTTTTATTGAAGACTACATTCATATTAGTGGACCAATTTCGCGGCTAAGGCTAGCGCAAGATTGTGATAACCCTTATTTAGTTACCGTAGATGACAGCTCTGCTTTTCCTCATATTTGGGATTGGGACTTTGGCAATGGAAGTACTTCAACTGTGCCTGGCCCCCATACTATTTTATATGGAGCTCCAGGCAGTTATTCTATTGAGCTAACAGTTTACGATACCATTAGCGGCTGCGAAACCACTGTAACAGCTGATGTTATAATACCAGTTCCTGTTGCCAATTTTACTTGGAATCAGCCAACCAATTGTCCTAACCAGCCAATTGTTTTCACCAATAATTCGCAAGATGCACAAGCCTATTATTGGGATTTTGGTAATGGAGATTCTTCCTCTTTAAGAGAGCCCAATTACGTTTTTCCTGAAGAAGGAATGTATTTGGTTACATTGATAATTTTTGATGCAATTGGCTGCACAGATACTTTTACTACAACAGTAACAGTAGATTATTCTGGTCTAAGAACGGGTTTTGCCTACGATCCTGGCGGTGGATGCCCTCCCGTAACCATTACGTTTACCGATACTACAACAACTGTAACTAGCATAACTTCATGGTTTTGGGATTTTGGTGATGGTGCTACGTCTACCTTACAAAACCCAATGCACACCTATACCGTTGCTGGAATTTATGATGTGAGTTTAGCCATAACAACTTCAGGTGGTTGTATTGATACCTTAGTAATTCCGCAAGCCATTTATGCAGATGATCCCATTGCAGATTTTCAATTGTCATTGCCTGCTTGTGCCAATTCACCCGTAACATTTATCAATAATTCGCTTGGGGGTAGCTTATCCTATTTTTGGAATTTAGGAAATGGAGATACTTCTTCCGCCTTTGAACCAATTACAACTTACCCTTCTGGTGGTTTGTACAATGTGTTTTTAAGAGTTACCGATTTTAATGGTTGCACAGATACACAAACAGTTCAAATAAGTATAGATGATGTAACAGCTGCATTTACTGCAGATACAACGAATGCAGATTGCCCACCGTTAATAGTTTCTTTTTTAGACTCATCTTATACCAATGTAACTGCTTGGTTATGGGATTTTGGTGATGGTGGAACATCTACCTTGGCTAACCCACAGCATGTTTATGCTAGCAGTGGAAGCTTTGATGTTACCTTGGTTGTTCGCTCAGCCAATGGTTGTTTTGATACTTTGTTTATACCCGACTTTATCAACGTTGGGCCCAGAGGAAATTTTACTTTTAATCCGAATAGAGGTTGCATACCATTAGAAGTTACATTTGTTGCCACTGCTGTAAACACATTAAGTTATACTTGGGATTTTGGTGATGGCACGGTACTAAACACTCCTTTAGATTCTGTAACTCATACTTATACTACAATAGGCGTTTTTTATCCGTCTTTAATTTTAAACGGTAATGGTTGCACATTTACCATTCCTCCGCCAGACTCTATTGTAACAGGGGAGTTGGAGGCAGACTTTACTATATTCCCAACTTCATTATGTGAAGCAGCCAATGTTACGTTTACATCAAATGTAACCTCTACACATCCCATTACAAGTTACTTCTGGGATTTTGGTGATGGCTCGGTTGATTCCTTTTCATCTAACCCAACACATTTTTATAGCGTACCTGGTAGTTATGATATTACGCTTATTGTAACCAATAGTTTAGGTTGTACCGATACGCTTATTTATCCTGATTCTGTTCAGCTTTTTAATCCACCTGTGGCAATAATTGCAGCCGATACGTTCAATGGTTGCTACCCAGTAACGGTTAATTTTTTCAATTTTTCAACCAATGCTCCAAACTCTCCGATTACTAATTACCTATGGAATTTTGATGATGGCTCAATCGATAGTACACGAGATGTAACCCATACTTTTGATACAGCAGGTACATTTTTTGTAACCATGATTGCAAGCACAATTAATGGCTGTAGCGATACTGATACGGTTGCTGTTACCATTCGTTCGCAACCCATTGCCATGGTTACGCCCGATACTACCATTTGTTTTGGAGATTCTGTAAACTTGCTGGCAGTTGGCGGCAGCAGTTATCGCTGGTATCCATCAACAGGTTTAAGCAATGCTTTTATAGCTAATCCAGAGGCTTCACCAACTTCCACTATCACTTATCTAGTGGTGGTAAGCCAAATTGGTTGTGTTGAAGTTGATAGTGCATTTGTAACTGTAACTGTTCGGCCCAAAATAAATGTAAATGCAGGACCAGATAAAGAAATATTGTTTGGAGAATCCGTCACCTTAAATGGAAGTTCAAATATTAATAATCCAACCTTTGCATGGACACCTGCTGCTTGGTTGAGTTGCACCGATTGTGCTGAGCCAGATGCAAGTCCACCGCAAACCACAGAATATATTTTAACCGTTATTGATCAGTTTAATTGCAATGAGCAAGATAGGGTGGAGGTAAAAGTGATTAACAATTGTAGAGATGATTTAATTTTTATACCCAATACATTTACGCCCAATAATGATGGTGAAAATGACTTGCTAATTGTAAGAGGTGCAGGTTTAAAACAGATCAACTATTTCAGAATATTTAATCGCTGGGGCGAGCTGTTGCATGAAGCGCAAAACTTTCAACCCAATGATGAGTCGTTCGCCTGGGATGGGACTTATAAAGGACAGGTAATGAATCCTGGTGTAGTTGTGTATGTAATTGAAGGGGTTTGCGGCAATGACAATCCGTTAATTAAAAAAGGTAACGTAACCATAATGAAATGAGGAAGCTAATTGTTATCATATCGTTGTTGGTCTTTTCCTTAAGCATTTTTGCGCAAGACATTCACTATTCGCAATACTATGCCAATCCGCTAAACTTAAACCCAGCATTAACTGGCTTTATCACAGATGGCCATTACAGAGCTACTGCTGGCATTAGAAGCCAATGGAATAACATAGGCGAAAAGGCGAGCTTTCAAACGTTGGCTTTTAGTTACGATATGCAATTGATGCGTTGTAAACTTGGTAACAACATTTTGGGTGGTGGAATAAACTTGATTAGAGATAGGGCAGGAGATACTGATTTTTCTACAACACAAATGGACTTATCATTGGCATACCATCAAAACTTGGGCAGGTCTTATTTAGGTTTGGGAGTGCAGGCAGGTTTGGCCAATAGATCATTAGATATTACTAAGTTGACTTTTAATAATCAATTTGATGGCAGAAGTTATGATGCTGGTTTAGCAACTGGAGAAGACTTGAGTTTTGATAATTTCTCTTATTTCGATTTATCAGCTGGCGTTCTTTGGGCAATGAATGTAAATGAAACTACAAGCTTATATGCAGGAGGTTCTTATTACCACATTAACCAACCAAGCGTTAGTTTTTACAGAGATTTAGAAGACTTATTGTATGAAAGATTTACAATTAACCTTGGAGGTTCTTATAAAATAAACAGGAATAACTACATTTCTCCGAGCTTACTATATTACAATCAGGGGCCGCACAATCAAATAATTATAGGTGCATTTTGGAGGCACGAGTTTACTTACTCTAGGGGAAGTGAAAATCAGTTCTCCTTCCATGGTGGTTTGTGGTATAGATATAGAGATGCCATTACACCGGCCATTAGATTTTACATTGGCGATTTAAAAAATGCCACTATGAGCATTGGTATCAGCTGGGATTTTAATGTTTCAAAGCTCAAGCCTGCGAGTAAGGTTACTGGTGGTGGTCCTGAAATAACCTTGGCTTTAATTGGTGCAGGTGGTAAAAAGTGTAAGGCCAAAAAGAGGTTGGCTAATTGTCCTATATTTCAGTAATTATCTATGAGTTAAAGGTTTCATCAGCGTCTCCTGCGGAAGACACTGATGGTGAGAAGAATAATCCGTAGGATGTTATGAAGCTGTCCTAATTTTTGCAGGCAACAATTAACAGATTGCCGCACTTCTAATGCTGCGCATTAAGTTCGCAAATACGATAGTAAGAAAAGGTTCGTCTCTGCGAGCCATCCGTAGGATGTTATGTACTAGTCCTAATTTTTGCAGGCAACACTTAACAGATTGCCGCACTTCTAATGCTGCGCATTAAGTTCGCAATTACGATAAGGAGAAAAGGTTCGTTTCTGCGAGCCATCTGAAAGATGTTGCGCGGCTTGCCCCTGTGGGCAGTCTTTTTCTTGTGAGCACCGACTAACAGATTGCGGCACTTCTAATGCTATGCATTAAGTTCGCAATTACGATAAGGAGAAAAGGTTCGTTTCTGCGAGCTATTCGCCTTTGCGAATGTTGCGCGGCTTGCCCCTGTGGGCAGTCTTTTTCTCGCGAGCACCGAATAACAGATTGCCGCACTGCTAATGCTACGCATTAAGTTCGCAATTACGATAGGGAGAAAAGGTTCGTCTATGCGAGCCATCCGTAGGATGTTATGTACCAGTCCTAATTTTTGCAGGCAACAATTAACAGATTGCCGCACTGCTAATGCTGCGCATTAAGTTCGCAAATACGATAAGGAGAAAAGGTTCGTCTCTGCGAGCTATTCGCCTTTGCGAATGTTGCGCGGCAGTCCCTTTGGTTGTAGGCACTTCTTTATTTCTTGTTTCTTAGTTGTGGGCACCGACTAACAGATTGCCGCACTTCTAATGCTGCGCATTAAGTTCGCAAATACGATAGAGAAAAAACTTAATCCTTCAACAACCAAGCATCTCCAAATTGCTTGCGAAAATTTATTAGCTCTAAAACACCTTGTTGTTTGTTGGTTGCAATTGGGATAGCTACTCTAAAATTGCCATTGGGTGCATTGAGTATTTGTGGCTTTAAGCCTTTACGTTGGTAGTTTTTGAGCTCAACATTTGCTCGGTTCATTTCTTTAAATGAACCTACAACTGCATAAAAGTTATTGTTACTATTATTTACTTCAATACCATTTTCTTCTTTTACAATTGGTTTTTGAGTAATGTTGTTTTGCTCTTTGTTTTCAGTTTCAACTTGGGCTGCATCAGTAGTTGCTTCTTTAACATCTTCATTTATTAGTTCGGTGTTGTTTACAACAGCATCACCACTTTCTTCAACTTTACTATTTTGAGTAATTTCTATTACATCATTTTTAGGATTAGTCTTAGTTTCTTTAATCGATTTACTTGAAGGAGTAAATACACCAGCCAATTCAGACATCATTTTGTTACGCGTAGCAGGCTTTATTAACACCAGTTGTAATAACATTAAACCAACCAACAATAAAATGGCCACATTTAACACGCTAAACTTCTTACGATTTTTATTGTCTTTTTCTTCCGTATCCATAGCAATGGCCTTGGTTTTTGATAATGTGTTTAATGCTGCTGGGCGTTTACTTAATGGCAAACTCTTCAACTCAGGTAAGCCATAAGATGCTTTTAAAAAGTTGTTTTGATTGTTTGGAGCAAACTGCAAACTATTCTCTATGTTGTAATAAAATTTACCAATACCATTCCAAATTAAAGCATTGTCATTTTCAAGTTTAATTATACTCTTGTATATGAAGTCTTCAACTACAGCGTTGGCTTCTGCCGCGCTTAAGTTTTCAATTTTGGCCAAGTAGTTCACCAACAATCCATCACTTTCACTAATAACAGAGTTAAAAGAAATTTGCTTGCTTGGCGGTAAAATAGTGCCACTGCGCTTATCTATTTTTGCTGAAACACTTTTGGATAGCAATGCCCCAAAATTGGGCAATATCACACAATTGTGTGCCAGTAATAGTTGTTGTATGTGAGGTGTTAAGTTCATCTTTAAAAACGTGCTATTAAGCCAATATGTGTGTTAAATCCATATGTTGGATAATTTAACCACTTTTCGCTTTTCACGTTTGCTATGTTGTTTACATCTAGAAAAATACCAAAACTTTCTGAAAACTTGTAGTGCAAACCAATGTTGATATCTGCAATGGCATCTAATTTTTGGGCACTTCCATTGGCCAATTTCCCATATGCACCTGATAGATAGTAAATTTCACCGGTGGCAGTAATTTTGCGAGCCAATTTATATTGTGCACTTAAATTGGTTTGAAAGCTAGGCAAATGCCAAGGCTTCAATTCATTTTCCATTTCGTAATTCATATAATCGGCCGAAAAGTTTAACAGAATCTTTTCTTTAAACAAATAACCCAATTCACCATGGAAGTTTAACATGGTAGGGTCATCATCATAAACCACTACAAATTTTCGCCTGTCGGCATTGCTGTTTACATACAGCGGTAAATTATCATATAAATTTTGCGATAGCTTAATGTTGTAAATAAGTGATTTGCTTAAAGCGCCTTTTATACCTACATAGCGCTCTTCAACAATGGTATTTTTCACTAAAACTCTATTGTTTAAGAATGGATTTTCCTGTAAAAAGTTTCTAATACTATTGGTTTTAAGCCATATCCTCCAACCGTTGTACAGGTTTAATTTATCTTGAATTAAATTCTTATCAAAGCCTAATTCGGGAAAAACATAAAAGGTTTCACTATCCCATGAGCCACGCAAACCTAAGTTTACACCAAACTTATCAAATCGATAATTAGGGTTTAAATTTACGGTTACCCCACTTCTTGTGCTAATGGTATCGTTTTGCGTTAATGCATGTAAATTGGCATTAACAAAAAATTGATTTTTGGTTCTGTTGTAATGTTTTACAATTTTAGTTTTGGCAACCAACCCATTTTCACCACCATCAAAATTATCGAACAAGCTGTAATATTCGGCCTTGGTAAAATGATCAATGTGATGTTTATTCTTTTTTGTACTAGCTAAATCAATGCTTGCACCAATCATTGCAAAATTTCTTTTTGCTTCATCTTCTGTAAATGAAGTGTCGCTTTGGGTGGTGCTGTAGTAGTTAAAGTGATTGAACTCATAATCTATTGCTCCACCAATAGACGTATTTTTTTGAAACAACTTGCCATAAACACCTAAGCCACCTTGCGACATTCTTTGATGAATCAAATTCCCCTTTGATGATTTGTATTTTCCTTTTAAACCAAGTAGAGATCTATCACTAATACCATTGGTTAAATGCAACTCAGCCTGCGGACTAACTTGCGTGCCAAAGCCAACCTTTAACAATCCATTATTTACTACCTCTTTCTTTTGATTTGCGTAGGCCAATGGTTTAATATCAGGCGCATCATAAGGCAAGTCTATAAACTTTGAAGGGATGGTGTAGGGTTTTGATAACCTGAAACTTTCTTTTGCAGGGGTTGTAGGAGAGAAGTTAATTTTTACCGCATCTGCTAACAACGGACGGTATGATTTTATGATGTTAATTTCTTCAGAGCCTAAATCGTTTGCATCATTATTAGGCTGACCAAATGCGAATAGGGCAGCGAATAAAATAGGAAATATGCTTATTAGTTTTCTCATTGGTTACCTCCCGGAATAAAGTTTGTATCAATTTCTAAAACATTTTTACCAATGGTATCACTTTTAATTTTAGACTGTTGTTGCTCTTTTGCAATCAATGCATCTAGTTTGGCTTGCGCTTCATTTTTTAAATCGGCCCCTTGGTAATTGGCAATTATACTATTAAGCGTTGCTTTGGCTTGAAAAATGTTGTCTTTCTTTTCATAAATATCGGCCAACAAAATATAGCCTTTAACCACCCAATATTCGTAACTCGAAAGCTCCTTAATCAAATACAAAGTTGCTGTTTCACTAGCATCATATTGTAACTGATTATATTTTATTAATGCAATGTTATATTGAGCTTCAGCCGCTTGTTCATTTTTTATGCTTCCTACAACATTTCTAAAATAGGTTTCGGCATTTACCGTATTTTTTTGTCTCAAGGCCACCATACCCAAATAGAAATCGGCCTCTGCTTTTTCTGCTGTGGTATAAGCTGTGCTGTTTAAAATTATGTTGCCATAGCTGCTCACTTCATTGTTAAACCGTAAACTATGTGATGCTCTTAATAAACCTAGCTGCGCCTCTTCCAAAAACTCTCTGTAACTTGATATGGCTTCTAGCTTTTTAAAATAGTCGTATGCACTTTGTTGATCATTGTTAATCGTTTGTGCTATTCTAGCAGCTTTTACCAATGATTTTTCAGAGAAAATATTGTTGGGTTTATTTATAATTTTTTCATAACCCGTAATTGCAGCTTTGTAGTTTTGATTTTTATAATTGCATTCTGCTTTATAAAAGTGAGCATTTTGCTCAAACAATCCATTTGGGAAACCTTTTAAGTAGCTATCAAAATTGGCAATGGCTTTGGCACAGTTGCCATCAATAAAGCTACTTTCGGCAGCTAAATAGGTAACAGAGTCTTGCTGGGCAGAACTTATATTTTTAATACCAATGGAGTTTAGGTATTTAAAGTATCCACCAGGATCGCCCTTGGCAATATACACTTCCTTTAGTGCTGAAATAGATTCGCTAGCCTCATTGGTTTTAGGAAATTGCTTTATTACCTGCTCATAACTGCGCGTGGCTCCATTTAAATCTTTATTATTAAAGGCGATTAGTCCATTTTGCACCATGGCTTTTTTTACCAAGTTACTTTTTGGATATCGAGTAATTAACTCATCAAACTTAGTTTTGGCATTGGTAAAGTTGCCCGAGTTAATGTACGTTTTGCCTATTTCAAACAAAGCATCATCTGCATACAACGAGTTGGGGTATTGACTTAAAATGGTTTGTAAACTGGTAATTTTACCAGAGTTGTTGTTTTGTAAACCTTGTATAATGCCTTTTTGGTATATGGCATAAGGGCTATTTTCATCTCTTAAGGCAATGGCTTTTTCGTAATTGCCAATTGCTTTTGAGTAGTCTTTTAGCATAAATTGACAGTCAGCTTTTCGCAACACCACATCATTGGCAATTTTTTTATCACTGCCAGTTATTTTATTTAGTTGCGTAAGCGCAGCATCATATTTTTTGCCTTTTATTTGGGCATAAGCTATATTATAGTAGGCATTGTTTTTACTTTCTACATTGCCCGTACTGCTTGGTGATAAAGTCAAAAACTGCTCAAAATGGTAAATAGACTTTGAAAAATTTTCTTTTCTGTAGTTTATTTCACCTTGCCAAAACTCGGCTTTGGCATTTATGTTTCTATCGGCTGTATATTTTTGCGACTTTGAAAACAATGCCAACGCATCTTGCATTTTGTTATCGTTGTACAACTCCAAAGCTCTGTTATAAGCTACTTTTTGATAGGCCTTTTGCATACTTGAGTTCAACGTGCCCATGCCCTCCATAACCTTTAACGCTTCTACGTAATTGTTGGTACTTAAAAACAGATTTGATAGCGTTTCTTTGGCTTCCAAATTGTAACTGCTTGCAGGATATTTGCCAATAAAACCTTGCAACTCGCTAATGGCTTGTTTATGAAAGCCTAACTCAGCACTTAGTTTGGCACTATTAAATAATGAGGTTTCTTTTATTTGCTGATTGTAATTTAAAGTTGCAGCTTCTTGAAAAGCACTGCGAGCTTTGTCTTTATTATTGGTTTTAATATAAGAATCGCCCAAATTATAAAGTGCATATTGCCCAAGCGTATCATCAACGGCATTTAACTCCTTAAAATTTTTAATGGCATCAATGTATTTGCCAGATTGATATTGAGCATATGCCAATTGATACACATCTTCTTTTCTAACCCTACGTGTTTTTTTTACATATTGCTCTAAATAGGGCAGGGCCTTGGTAAACTGTTTTTGGATGTAGTAAGTTTTACCAATTAACTGCTGTATTTCTGTTTGGTAACGTATGCTGCTATTATTGGCCAAAGGGGTAGCGTAGCTCAAAACATCATTGTACTTTTTTTGAGAAAAATAAATATGTGCAATGTAATAGGGCACAACTTGCTTGTAAGTGGCAGATTTATCTACTTTTAAAAAGTGGGTTAAAGCATTGTCATAGTCATCCCTTAAATAAGAAATAAAACCGTAGTAATAATTTGATGGGTAAAAATATTTGCCTTCAACTGTTTTCAGTTGGTTAAACATTACATATGCTTCATCTAACTCTTTCGAATAAAAGTAACAGTAGGCTTTGTTAAACTTAAAATCATCAATTTCATCAGCTCTTAAATCGCTAGGCAAAACAAATTTGTATTCGGCCAATGCTTTTGCAAACGACTTTTTGTTGTAATAAAAATCGCCTAAATGGTAGTGCGCTAAGCGGGTAAATACACTTTGATACTTCTCATCTGTAAAATGCCTCAACCGCTCTTCAGCCTGCGGATGCTTCAATTTTTTAGCACGAACTGCTTGGTAATATTGAGCCTGTAGTTTAAAATTAGCAACCTCTGGTGCAGTTAAATGTTGCATTTTGTTAAGCAACAACTCAAACTCCTGTTCAGCAGCTACGTAAGTATCATTGTCATAAAGGAACAAGGCATGTTTAAAATCCTTATTCAACTCCTCATAAATATAGGTTTGCTGTGAAAACAAAGGCAGCACAGAAACATTTAAAAGGAAAAAGTAAATCAGTTTCCTTAAACTCATAATAGTAAAACGTGTGTTAGAATGAAAGTGATACACCTAAAGACGGCAAAATAGGCAATTGGTCAACACGTTCATAGTTGATACGATCGAAATAAAAGATATTATCTCGGTTATAAACATTTGTAACGCTTCCAAGTATTTGTAAATCAATGTTTTCTGAAATACTAAAGTTTTTCTTCACAGAAACATCTAATCTATGATAAAAAGGCAATCTACCACCATTAATTTTTGAATCAAATACAATTCCAAGGTCTCCATTTTCTGTTGTGTAGTCGGTATTTATGCCATCAGCAAAATCCAACAACTCATAAAAGCCTTGTGTTTGCGTAAAAGGAAATCCTGAACCAATATTCCACCTTACGCTAAATTCTAAATCTCTTTTTTTACCAAACTCATAACTACCTAAGAGGTTAATGTTATGTCTTCTATCAAAATGTGGTGGGTAAACTTGGTCGCCATTGTTACGGTTAACAAAGCCTAAAGAATATACGGCCCAAAGGAATAATTTATCTTTTTGATAGTTTACTAAAAAATCTACTCCATAGGCTTCACCTTCTTCTGCTTGATAATCGGGCTCACCAGGAAAAACTTTACTTCTATTTAAGTTAATTAGCTGGGTAAAATCTTTATAATAACCTTCAATATTTACTTCAATATAATTGGTAGGATCGTATTCAAAGCCAAATACTCCATGTAATGCACTTTGCAGTTTAGAATTGGGATCTTCACCATCCAAACCTAAAATTCCCTCTTCAGGAGCCGATAAAAATCCAGTGAATAGATTTACTACATCTAAATCGGATTTGGTACTAATAAAATTTTGTTTGTAAAAGCCTGTAGCTCCTTTAAGCCTAAACTTGTCGTTTACATTAAACTTGACACTTAGGCGTGGCTCAAAAGTAAACTCAGGAACAGATGCATATAGTTGCGATCTTACACTTGGTTCTATTACAAATTTATCTTTTGAAATACGGTATTTAAAATAACCACCTAACTCAGTTGTATTTTGATCTTGATTAATTCTAAATCCTCTTTGATTAAAAAACTCAAATTGAGTTGAGTAGCCCATTATATCAAAACCATACTTTAACTCGCTGTCCTTTAAAAAATAGGTAAAATCTAGTCCAAAATCAAAACCACCAATTGAGCTTGTTCGTGGTTTGCTGCCACTTTCTAGCAACTCAATATCGTAATTGGTATAATTTATATTACCATTAATAATGGTTTTACTTTGCCCAGGTATTAAGTTAAAATCTCCACCAAACCCATAAGAATTCCAATTAAAATCGGCTGTGCCTAAAAACTTAGCTTGATCTCTGTAATTAAAACCAAACAAGTTAACCTTACTTCCGTTTGATGCGTTAATTGAAATTTTAGCGTATAAGTCTAAAAAACTATAAGGCAATCCAGCAGTATCAATATAGGAGTAAAATGTTTTGGAAGTTTTATCGAGATAAGATGTTTTTGCAGATACTATAAATGAGGTACTCGCTCCATCATCATTTAATTTTGAAATAGGACCTTCTAATAAAACCTTTGAGGTAAAAGGGTTGGCAGCTACTTTACCGGCCAATCTTTTCTTATTACCGTCTCTTGTGGTAATATCAACTACGGCAGATATTCTACCACCATATTCGGCATTAAAGCCACCTGTTAATACATCTACATTTCTAATTATATCAGTTTCAAAAACTGAAAACAAGCCAATGGAATGAAACGGATTGTATATGGTCATGCCATCTAACAAAATTTTTGTTTGTATGGGTGAACCACCTCTAATATATAGCTGACCTCCTTGGTCACCTGTTGAAACTATACCAGGCAGCACTTGTAAATATTGAGCCAAATCGGGCTCACCACCAACAGAAGGTATTTTATTAATTTCTTTAGCACTTATTGATATGGCAGAGACTTTGGTTTGTTCTCTTTTTTCTTGCGCTTCACCAGTAATAACAACATCTTTTAATTTTACAGATGACTCCTTTAAAAAGAATTTTTGTGTTGAAATTCTATTGTCTTTAAACTCAACCGTTGCTTTAGCCGTATCATAACCTATGGTGTAGGCAAACAATTCATAAACACCTATTGGAACTTTATTAATGGTATAAAATCCATTAATGTCGCTTTGGCCGCCAGTTATATTGCCTTCTACGAATAAGTAAACGTTGCAAAAGGGTATAGGCTCGCCATCTTTTTCATCATATACAAAGCCTCTAACATCACCCGTTTGGGCAGATAGTTGCGCACAAAACAATACAACAAAGGCAAAAAGGTAAAATAGGTTTTTCTTCAAATGACTATTGTATAACTTCCGCTACTTTTTCAGCAGCATCTTTAAGTAATATTACTGAATGTACTTTTAAGCCAGACTCATCAATTAGTTTTTTGGCCTCTACCGCATTGGTACCTTGCAACCTAACAATAATAGGTACAGGTATATCGCCTATGTTTTTGTATGCATCAACAATTCCTTGCGCAACACGATCGCAACGCACAATACCACCAAAAATATTTACTAAAATTGCTTTTACTTTATCATCACGCAAAATAATTCTAAAAGCTTTTTCAACTCTTTCAGCATCTGCAGTACCTCCAACATCTAAAAAGTTGGCAGGGTTACCGCCTGATAATTTAATAATGTCCATGGTAGCCATTGCCAAACCTGCACCATTTACCATACAACCTACATTACCGTCTAAGTTTACAAAGTTTAAGTTTGCTTCACCTGCTTCAACCTCAGTTGGATCTTCTTCATGCACATCACGCATTGCAGCTAAATCTTTATGACGGTACAATGCATTGGCGTCTAAACCAAATTTGCAATCAACGGCAATAATCTTGTCGTCAGATGTTTTAAAACAAGGATTAATTTCAATCATTGCAGCATCACTCTTTTCGTATGCATTGTACAAAGAGTAAATAAATTTAACCATGCCTTTCATAGCAGCACCAGATAAACCTAAGTTAAACGCAATTTTTCGTGCTTGAAATCCTTGTAAGCCTACAGCAGGATCAATTCTTTCTTTTAACACCAAGTCAGGTGTTTTTTCTGCAACTTCCTCTATATCCATGCCACCTTCAGTAGAATAGATAATCACATTTTGGCCATTGTCTCTATCTAATAATACACTAAGGTAAAATTCCTTTTGTTCACTTGGGCCAGGGTAATAAACATCTTGCGCAATCAATACCTTTCTAACCAACTTACCTTCAGCAGAAGTTTGTGGAGTAATTAAGCGCATACCTAAAATATTGGAAGCATGTTCTTTTAACTCATCAATATTTTTGGCAACTTTTACACCGCCACCTTTGCCACGGCCACCTGCATGAACTTGTGCTTTAATTACATAATATTCAGTGCCAGTTTCAGCATTTAATTTTTTGGCTGCAGCTACTGCTTCATCAACAGTTTCAACAACAATGCCTTCTTGTATAGGGCATCCAAAACTTTTTAATACTTCTTTTCCTTGATATTCGTGGAGATTCATTTATTGTCAATTTTTGAGAGCGCTAAGTTAGTCAATCATAGGTAATTTGAAAGTAGACATGAAGTTATTTATCCTTAACATATTAAAATTGAAAACCGCGAATTATTACATAATTATTACATAGTTTTATTGTGTGATTGAGGTAAGCGGAATAGCCAAATCTTATGGCGAATTACAAGTTTTAAAAGGGGTTGATTTAAGCATTGCACAAGGCAGTGTGGTTAGCATTGTTGGCTCATCTGGCGCGGGCAAAAGCACTTTGTTGCACATTATGGGCACGCTTGATTATCCAGATAGGGGAAAAGTTTTAATTGATGGCGTAGAAACAAACGCTTTAAAGAAAAATGATTTAGCCAAGTTTAGAAACCATCATTTAGGTTTTGTTTTTCAATTTCACCACTTGTTGCCTGAGTTTACTGCTTTAGAAAATATTTGCATACCTGCATTTATTAAAAACATTGGTAAAAAAGAAGCAGAACAAAGTGCTTATGAATTGTTGGATTATTTAGGTTTAAAAGATAGAGCAACGCATAAGCCAAATGAATTGTCGGGTGGGGAACAACAAAGAGTAGCAGTTGCTAGAGCATTAATAAATAAACCTAAAGTTGTTTTTGCTGATGAACCATCAGGTAACTTAGATTCAGAAAATTCAACAGAATTACATCAATTATTTTTTGATTTACGAGATCAATACAACCAGACATTTGTGGTGGTAACCCACAACAATGAGTTGGCCGATATGGCTGATAAAAAGTTGGTAATGGTTGATGGTAAGTTGGCGGAGTAATTGTTGCTGAATTGCATATGTTAGATATAATGATTTTGTCTTTCTAAGAAATAGAACTGTACCTTTAGATATCCTAAAATATAAAAAATGAATAGTTTACTAGTTACTTTATTTATTAGTTTTTTTACCCTACTAGGCCAATGCAATGATGGTGTTGCTAATAATGCTTCAACTAATGAGGTTGTTGTTGCAGATGATGGTAAAGTCCCTAAGGTTGTACAAGAAGCTTTTTCAAAAAAATACCCCAACGAAAAATCTCCTGATTGGGAGGTTGATGCCAATAATAACTATGAAGCTGCATTTAAAAAGGATGGTGAAAAATATCGTGCAGATTTTACCCCTGAAGGCAAGTGGATTGAAACAGAAAATGATGTTAAATATAGCGAGCTACCTGATGCCGTAAAACAAATTGTTAAAGATAGTTATGATAAAGATGAGATTACCGAAATAGAGCGTGTGCAACATCATACCAAAGGTTTATTCTATGACATTGAGTTTAAGCGAAAAGGTAAAAATATGGATGTGGAAGTTGATGTAAAAGGTAATGTTCTAAATAGATAAAAACTACCTACTTACTAGCATCATCTACCTTAATCTTGCTCTTAAAGGTTTTTTATCTCCGCTCAAAGTATCTCCTTAGATGATTCTGATTCTAAAGTTGTTTTATAAATTTACGCAAGAATTTTTTGGATTCATAAATTGATGTTGGAGGCTTAGACAAGGTCCATCTTCTTCAGAGTTCCTTGCAGGAAACTTTGAGGGGGATAGATAGCGACCATTAAGAAGCTTTAGACAATGAAGCCATTAAACGTATTAAAGTTATTGGTTTACTACCTGATGACGAAAAGGATAAAATACTTTCTGTAGTGGATGCCCTCATTAGAGACCACAAAGCCAAAAAAGCTTACAGGAGTTAAGTTGCCAAAGTAGTAACGGACACGAGCTACAAGCTCGCGCCAGCTAGGGTATTTACACTTGGTATCTGAAAAGGCAAGAGCTAAGCTAGTTGAAGATTTAGAACATTTAGACCAGCAAATACAACAAAACAATTTAGCCACTAAGTATATGTTAGCTGAAGCTGAGCAACAAGCCAAACAGAAACAAATTGCTTTAGAGCAATATAAAAACCGCACACCTGTTGGATTTAAACAGGAAAATGTTGTGAGGTAAGTTACGGGCACGAGCTACAAGCTCGAGCCAGCTATACAGACATAAGGAGAGTTAGGGAGTGCATTCTAAGGAGAGGTTGGGCCTGCTTACCTGATGATAAAAAAAGCTTTGTACTAAACATGATTGATATGGCCTTAAGAGATTTTAAAGCCAAAAAAGCTTACGCCAGTTAAGTTGCTCCTTAGCCCCTTGCCCTGCAAAAGCTTAGCTACAGACATAAGGAGAGTACATTCTAAGGAGAGTTAGGTAAGTAACGGACACGAGCTAGAAGCTCGCGCCAGCTAGGTAATACTCTATTCTATATAACAACATCCAAAGTTTACCTGTATAATAATGGATTCCTGAGAAAGTAATTCAATGCTATCAGAGAAAATGGTGTCGTTTGAAATTCCAATAACCCCTAACGTGTGGGTGCCAGCAAACGTCTGTAGACTAAAAAAACCCAAACTATCAACTGTGGTATAATTTGCCTCAGCTCCTTTAATATAAACTTCTCCATAACTCAATGGCCTTTCAAACAAAACATTTACGACATTGCCAGAAATTGAACCCCAGCCTTCTGATATTTTATTCTGTTTTGTTCGTTCTTGAATCACAAAGCTACTTTCTAAACAAATTGGTTTGTTATGTCTTGGATTTAAAAGAATACAAGAAGACGTAAGAAATACTCCAGCTGCACCGACACTCAATAAGCTCAATATAGTCTTGAATATCATTTGGTTTTAATTTTTTTAACTTTTCCTTTATTGAAATCTTTAGTATTTTTCCCTTCCTCAAAAGTTGTTGCTTGTGCATCAGAGTTGACCTTTGTACTATGATATCGAAACGGCTTACCAATGCCAGCATTTCTAAACATAACTTTTAAAAATGATTTTTTAAACTTCCTATTCATTGGTTTTGTTCCATCAACCATCAAGCCTTTGAGTTTATGGCTTAATCCTAATGTATGTCCTACCTCATGAGCTCCGGTCATCTCTCTTTTCCGCTTTTCCGATACCATAATATACATGCCCGCCGCGGCCTTACCTCTAAAGATACCACCTCCAGAAGAAAGTTCATACGAATTGCTTGAACCATCTTCAATCAAACTAACTTCTCCATCATCTAATCTACTCGCAGGTTTCCCGTCATTAGTTGCTTGTCTTTGAGGATCTGTTGCAGGAACCACTTCTAATTTAAAATTAATATCATAAAGCTCTGCTGTTTTTCCTTTGCCAACTTTATACTGAAATTTTCCACTTTGGTCATTCCAATACTCAGTGGCCTTTACCGCAGAGGCAAAATCATTCGGTTTGTCTTTCAGTGTGTAATAAGTAGCTTTTATTGTAATCGTCTTTGTTTTATGGTTTACGTAAACTGCATAATCTTTTCCATCCAACTCTTGATTTAGAATGGGATTGTTTCCTATAGCTGAATAAGGACTTTGCCAAGGATATTTTGCCTTCAATTTATCCATTGACCAACGTCTTGCTAACCTAGTGTCATAAACATATCCCGCCCAATCGATATGCCCTCCAACTACTGAAATATCATCTATTTTTTCAAATTTACCATTAAACCCGAACCTATAATCTTCATTGGTAATATTTCTCCCCGGCATGATGGAGCCGAAAGGATATTAATCACTTGCTGTAACTCTACTTTTCAACCGCTTCTTTCTTAATCTTGCTCTTAAAAGTTTTTTGATAAGTAGGCCACTTAGTAGTCTTATGATAATCTTCCGCAAAATATTTTAAGATAGGCTCAATTTTTTCTGGAGTCATGTAGCCAGGTACTGGAGATAAGTTTTTAAAATTCTCATCTAAATAAATAATGGTAGGGAAGGAGGGAGGTTTGTTTTGCACTTTGCCTATTAAATATGCAAATTCATTCATACCACCTCTGCCACTTGCTGACTTACGAAATTCAAAAGTGTTTTCGCCAATAGTAATTGGCTCTTTTTGTTCGGCATTAAGTTTTACCGGATAGTAATTTTTGTTAACTAGCTTAATTATGTATGGATGGGTAAATGTTTTCTTATCCATCACTTTACACCAGCCACACCAATCGGTATACAAATCAACCAATATTTTTTTAGGCTCATCAGCTGTTCGTTGCAGCTCATAAGCTTCTTCAATAGTCATCCAATTTATGGTAGGTTTATCCTTATCTTTTTGATTAAAAAGAAAGCTTATTGCGATTAGTGGAACAAGAAATAAAATTTTCATATACTATATTATACCTATTAAAAGGCAAAAATAGTTCCAATTATTGTAAGTGGTGATTAAATGTTACTTGCCAAGGCATAATTTGCTGTTAACGTAGATTAATGTTGATAAAAGAAAGAATATTTTATAATAAAATATTGAAAGCAACGTAATAGAAGCAGCAAACAAATAACCACAACGCCTATGTTAGATTATGCAAAAAATGTATTGACCAAAGTTGCATTCGACTTATCCATTTTTAAGAAAGAATTTTTAAAGTTTTATCAGAGTTTGAGTCCAGAGCAAGTTAAGCAATTGGTAGATTGGTGTATAGAGCAATTTAGCGAGCAACATCAATTGGTTATTATTGAGGCTAGGGCAGGGGTGAAAGATTAGGAATGTTTTAGGTTATACAATCGCCAAGCCCAAAGACACGCGACAGAGTTGCGCGTCAGATTTAAGTTTGTATTACTCCAACATTGTATCTCTTTTCTATAGGCTTATTGTTGGCCATTTCAATACCCATTGATAAAATATTTCGTGTATCTGCAGGATCGATTATCGCATCAACCCACAATCTGGATGCAGCATAAAAAGGAGTTGTTTGTGCATCATATTTAGCGGTAATTTCTTTTAAAATGGCTTTTTGTTCTTTGGGATCAACTTCTTTGCCTTGTTTTTTAAGAGAAGCCACCTCAATTTGCATTATGGTTTTAGCTGCTTGCTCACCACCCATAACTGCAATTTTGGCTGTTGGCCAAGCAACGATTAAACGCGGATCATAGGCTTTGCCGCACATGGCATAATTACCTGCACCATAAGAGTTGCCTACAATTACTGTAAATTTTGGCACTACTGAATTGCTCATGGCGTTCACCATTTTAGCTCCATCTTTAATAATACCGCCTTGCTCAGAGCGAGAGCCTACCATAAAACCTGTAACATCTTGCAAAAATACCAATGGAATTTTCTTTTGGTTACAGTTCATAATAAATCGTGCTGCCTTATCCGCACTATCACTATAAATAACGCCACCAAACTGCATTTCACCCTTTTTACTCTTAACCACTTTACGCTGGTTAGCAACTATGCCTACACTCCAGCCGTCAATGCGGGCGTAGCATGTTATAATACTTTTGCCATAACCAGCTTTGTATTCGGTAAATTTTGAATCGTCTATTATGCACCTAATTAAATCGCGCATTTCGTATGGTTTGCCTGAATTACTTGGCACTACTTGATATATTTTTTCGGGTTTGTACTTAGGTGCTTTTGGCTTAGCACGGTCGAAACCAGCCTTTGTAGGTTCTCCAATTTGATCTACCAGTTCGCGAATTGTTTTCAAGCAAGTTTTATCATCTGGCATATTGTAGTCGGTAACTCCCGAAATTTCGGAATGGGTTGTTGCACCGCCCAATGTTTCAGAATCAACATCTTCACCTATTGCTGCTTTTACTAAAAATGGACCGGCTAAATAGATGGAGCCTGTTTTATCAACTATCAACGATTCATCACTCATAATAGGTAAATAAGCGCCACCAGCAACACAACTGCCCATAACAGCTGCTATTTGATTAATGCCCATTGAACTCATTACGGCATTATTTCTAAAAATTCTGCCAAAATGTTCTTTATCAGGGAAAATTTCATCTTGCATTGGCAAATAAACACCAGCGCTATCTACCAAATAAATTATAGGTAAATGATTTTCAATAGAAATTTCTTGTGCTCTTAAATTTTTCTTGCCTGTAATAGGAAACCAAGCACCAGCCTTTACGGTGGCATCATTGGCTACAACAATACATTGGGTTTTGGCTATGTAACCAATAACTACAACTACTCCACCAGCAGGACAACCTCCATGTTCTTCATACATTTCATAACCAGTAAATGCACCTAACTCAAAAAAATCTGCATTTTTATCTAACAAACCTGCAATGCGCTCACGTGCGGTCATTTTTCCTTTGGCGTGGAGCTTTTCAATTCGCTTTTTGCCACCGCCTTCCTTTATTTTATCGAGCTTTCGTTTAATAGCCGAAAGCTTCAATTTCATTGCATCTTCATTTTTATTCGCTTCAATATTCATTACCACTTCAATTTGGTAACAATATAAGTTAAGTTAAACTGCTATTAAAATTTGACAATTATAAATTGTGGAGTACCTTTGTAACGGCAAGTCTTTTACGACCAGCTCCTACAGAACTCCCCCAGGGCGGGAACGCAGCAAGGGTATGTGGTTGTAGCGGTGCGATAAAAGTAACTTGCCATTTTTTGTGCCCCAAACTTTTATGCTTGTTTGGCAATCTTTATCTTATGGCACGCTTCACCTACGCTTTGAAAAACCTTTTCAACGTTATTGCCAGATTTGGCACTGGTAAAGGCATCAATTGGATATTTACTATTCTTTTTAATTTCCAATAAGCACTTCTCATCAAGTAAATCGGCCTTATTGCCAATAACTCTTAAAACAACATTAGGATATTCGTTTTTGAAAAACTCTAGCTCTTTAAATATATAATCGGCAGTATCTATGCGATTAACATCAAATACCAAAACTACTGCAGAGGCACCATTAAAAAACAACTTTGGATGTGTGCTATGATTTGTTGAATGACCTAAGTCCCAAAGCATTAAGTTAATCTCAGTGTTATTAACGGTAACAATTTTTTGCTTTAGGTTGGCACTTATTGTTGAAACATATATATCGCTGAAAGTATCATCAACATACCTATTTAACAGAGATGTTTTTCCAACTGCAAAATTTCCAAGAATGATTATTTTATACTTAATGGTTTGATTTTTACTTATGGGTTATAGATTAATTACGTTCTAAAGTTAAGAATAGATTTTCATTTTACACAAAATATTCAAAAGCCTTGTCAACATTGGTATCTTCCTTAGCACTGGTGAAAAAATACTTAACATCTTTAAGCTTCTCTTCAAACTCTTTAAGTTTTGCTTTTTTCATCAAATCCACTTTGTTACCAATAATTATGGTAGCAATATCAGGATTTGTATTTAAAAAGCCTTTATAGTCATTAATAATCCTTTCCAGCGTATCTGGCCTACTTAAATCAAAAACCAACATAATACCTTGTGTTCCATTTAGATATGAAGATGGAATATTGTCGTAGGTAACCATGTCTGCAATATCCCAAACCAATAAATTTATAATTTGGTCTTTGGTGTCAATTTTTTTGTTTTTTATGTTAACCCCTATTGTGGGTACATAATTATCCGAAAATTCATTAATCGTAAATCTATTTACCAAAGATGTTTTTCCTACGGCAAAAGTTCCTAATACGATTATCTTCTTCCTCATTACTTTTTTATACATTAAATATTTTTCTTGAAATGACTATCAATCTCTGCTTTTAACTTTAATGAGTAATCACTAATTACCTCATTAGTTACTTCAATAATTTTGTTAAAGATATACTTTTCAGAGTAACCAAATAGCACCTCATGAATTTGACTTTCAATATGTTCGTTAAAAATACCTGAAATAATTACCGCAAAATAATATTGTGGCAAGTTTACTATAAGTAACTGGTATGATTCGTATTTTATACTTTCTATTTGCTCGCTATAACCTTCTTTTAGCGCTTCTTCACCAAATGATTTAATTGCGGTTAGCATGCCAGTCAGCATATCCTTTTCAAAAGGACTAGCAGTGGAGTAGGTTGCAATGGTAAATCCAGTATCTTTTTGGATTAAATAAACATCTTCTATTTTATAATCCGCATAATCTCGGAGAATATCTTCTTCTGTTTTTTTCTTACCAACAATGCTGCTAAATCTGTTTTTCCAACTTTTTGCAGAAACAACACTATCCAATTGTTTTTGAATGTTTTGACGCAACATTTTAAATTCAGAGGCAATATATTTTTTGATAAGTTTACCTATGGTTGGATACAGTAGTGTGATAATTTGCTCCTGTTGCTCACTAATATAGTTAGATATTGTGTGAGCCATTAATGGTTTTAAGTCATTAACCACTGCGCTTTTACTTTGTATAAACTGTGTAGCTATTGACTGTGAAATGATTGGGTACATGGCATCAACCATTTCATCTTTTGATTGCTCTATTTTTTTTGCAATAAGATTAGATACTATGGGAAATAGTGCATCAATTATTTCGTTTTTTGCATTGATTACTTGGTTTACAATCAAATCTCCCATGGCGGGAGCAAGTGCTTTTACAAACCTTTCTTTATTATGAATAATTTGATGTTCAATCGATTCGGTTACCTTTTCGGCATAAAGGTTTACGTATTGTGCGCTTATTTCATTAAGTTTTTCAAGAATGATGGGTTCAACCTTTTCTCTAAAATTGGCATCAATAAAAAGGGCATCATTTACTTGATTAAGTTCGTTAAGTATACTCTCTTGATTGCGTTTTTCTTCCTGAAAAAGCAGCTCCTTTAGCTGTATTAGTATGTCATTTTCGGCTACCGGCATGGCTGAAAAAGGGAAGTTAAATTACTTCTTAATTTTTTCGCCTAAGTTAATGAGCAAGTTGCCTAAAGATGTTTTATCAACTTTTTTATCGCTCAATTTTTCTAAATCGCGTTGTAAACTGGTAAAATTACCATCAATTTCTTTTGATAAAGAGGTCATGAGCATATTTACATTATCTACAGACTCTTTACTTAGCAATGCAATTTTTTCGTTAAGTTCAGTTTTCGTTTGTTCTAATTCTTCAGTAAGTTTTATGAATCGCGATTCATAATCTTTCATATTCTCACCAAAAATTAGATCTTTAATGGCTTCTACTCTTGAGGCTGAGTCATTCAAAGTACCATTCTTATTATTTCCCATAACTATATGTAATTGATTGATTTCAAATTTAACACAGTTATTAAACAATTGCACACTAAATATTTATTAACAGCATTTGGTAAGTTATATGTTGTTCTGCTATGGTAATCTTATAAATTTACTGCAAAACTAAAAACATGTTATTTTTTATAGATTCTCCCAATTTAGAGCAAATTAAAGAAGCCAATGAATATGGTATTATTGATGGTGTAACAACTAACCCCTCATTAATGGCTAAAGAAGGCATTGTTGGCGAACCTGCGCAAGATGCCCACTATCAAAAAATTTGTAAAATTGTTAACGGACCAGTTAGTGCAGAAGTAGTGTCGATCGATTATGAGGGCATGATACGAGAAGGTGAGCGATTGGCTGCATTGCATGAAAACATTACCGTTAAAATACCAATGATTGGTGATGGTATAAAAGCATTGAGCTACTTTAGAGATAGAGGAATTAAAACCAATTGCACCTTAATATTCTCTGCAGGGCAAGCGTTATTGGCAGCAAAAGCCGGAGCAACCATGGTTTCGCCCTTTATTGGCCGTATAGATGATATAAGTTGGGATGGTATAGAGTTAATAAGGCAAATATCTTATATATATCAAGTGCAAGGTATTGAGACTTACATTTTAGCGGCTTCAATTAGAAACCCCCTACATATTGTTAAGTGCGCTGAAGTTGGTGCTCAAATTGTTACTTGTCCTTTTAGCGCAATGATGGGTTTGATAAAGCATCCTTTAACTGATATTGGCTTAGAAAAGTTTTTGGCTGATCATAAGAAGGCGAATTCATAAAACATTTAGTTTAGTAAAAGGCATAAAAAAAGCCCGAATCATTTGATTCGGGCTTTCCACTTTATCTTTTATTTAAGCACTAAGCTATTTTAGCTTTTGTTTTAGATTTTTTTGGTGCTTTTATTACCGTTCTTTCATCTTTAGATAAATCAACTACAATTGGTGTTGCAATAAAAATAGATGAATAGGTACCTACAATTACACCAATTAATAATGCAAATGCGAATCCTCTAATTACTTCTCCACCAAAAATGAATAGTATTAATATTACCAGTAAGGTGGTTAGTGATGTAATTAATGTTCTACTTAAAGTATCATTAACTGCCATGTTAATCACCTCTTTACGCGACTTGCTTCTAAATTCAGCTAAATACTCACGAATACGGTCAAATACAACCACTGTATCATTTATAGAGTAACCTATTACCGTAAGCAATGCTGCAATGAATGCTTGGTTAATTTCTAATGCAAATGGGGTAAAGTTTTTAAACAATGTAAAGCATGTTAACAATATCATTACATCATGAATAATTGTTACAACAGCTGCTAAGCCATATCGCCAATTTCTAAATCTTATTAAAATGTATAAGAATATACCCAACAATGCAAGCACGGTAGATATGATTGATGATTTTGTTATATCATCAGATATTGTAGGTCCTACTACTTGGGAGCTTTGAAGATAATTGGTGGTAAAGTCTGTTAAATCAGTGCCTGAAGGTAAATATGAACTTAAACCACCATATAAAGCAGCTTCAGCTTGATTACCAGCCTCTTTACCTTGAACTTCACTTAAGTAAGAGGTTGTGATACGAACTTGGTCGGCACCACCAAAAGTTTTTACTTCTACTGGAAATCCATCAAGTGCATCACCTAATGATGATGTTAAATCGCCAGTATTTACAGCCTCTTGAAAACGCACTACATAAGTTCTACCACCGGTAAACTCAACACCCATATCAAACTTATTGATAAACATTGAAGCTATTCCAATTAATATAAAAATTGCTGATGCTATGTAAGTGAATTTACGTTTTCCTAAGAAGTTATATTTTAATCCTCTAAAAGCCTTAGCCGTCATTGCATTAGAAAAAGATATGGTTTTATCCTTTGCAGTTCTCCAATCAATAATTAATCTACTCGCTAAAATTGCTGTAAATAATGATGAAACAATACCTGCAACCAATACAACGGCAAATCCTTTTACTGGTCCAATACCAAATGCAAGTAAAATGAAACCTGTTAATAGCGTTGTTAAGTTGGCATCAATTATAGCGGAGTAAGACTGTTTATATCCATCTCGTATGGAGAGTTTTAATCCCTTGCCTTTCAGCAATTCCTCTTTTATCCTTTCAAATATTAGCACGTTGGCATCTACCGCCATACCAATAGTTAAAACTATACCAGCAATACCAGGTAAGGTAAGTGCGGCACCTTCAGATGAAAGATAGCCTAAAATGAACACTAAGTTTAGCAACAATACCAAGTCGGCAACTAAGCCAGCTCCATTGTAATACAGAATCATAAACACCAACACCATTAGCAAACCAATAATTATTGAGCGTAAACCCTTGGTAACGGATTCTTCACCCAATGTTGGTCCTACTACTTGTTCTTCAATAATTTGAGGAGGTGCTGGCAATGAACCTGCTTGCAGAATTGCCGCCAAATCATTGGCTTCAGTTCTGTTAGCCATGCCAGATATAGATGAACTACCACCGGCAATCACACCATTAACCTCTGGAGCAGAAAACACTTTATTATCCAATACAATGGCAATAGAACGGTGATTGGTACCACCATTTGGATCTACGGTTGCAATTTGGGTCATCTTTTTCCAAATTTTAGCACCATTTTGGTCCATATTTAAGGTAACCTCATTACCACCATTTTGTCCGGTAACTGCACCAGCATTTTTTACCACTTCACCTGTTAGAGGTGCTTCATCTTTATTTTTGGTTTGAATGGCGTAAATAGGGTAGAGTTTGCTTTTTTCATTAATATCTGTTCTACCAACTATTTTCATAAAATGCTCTTCCAATATTCGCTCTGCTATATTGTTTTTAACATAATCGGGCATTTCTTGTATTGGCTTTGCACCCCTAATCCACATAACATCTCTTTTTCCAAATGCTGAGGCAATAGTAGGGTCGGCCATTATCTCATAAAACTTTTCCAAGTCTTTCTCTGGAATATAACCTATAATTGAACTTGAGTTTTGTTCTGGATTTAAAATAGAATACAGTGGATATTGCGCTCTAAATTCTTCTGGAGATAAGTTGGTATTGCTAACCGTATCTTCTCCTTCATCACCGCCAATAAGGTTGGCCAATGCTGCACTGTCTTCATCAATTGTAAGAAGTGTGTCAATTTTGTTAGTATCAGTTTTAGCATTTGCTTTTGCTTGATCAGCTATTAGCGCGTTTAACGGGTCGGCCTCTACATTGTTAGTATTACTGTTAACGTTGGTATTGTTTGTAGCAGTTTTACTAGTATCAGTTTCTTCCGCTTCAACATTGCCTTTTTCACGTTTTAATTTATTAGCATATGCAGTATTGGCTTCTTCCAACCCAACTACAATATCTGCTACATCATAGGTATGCCAAAACTCAAGATTTCCTACTTTTTCAAGTATATCTCTAGCTCGCTCGCGGTTTTTTACACCTGGCAATTCAACTATAATTCTACCTGTATTGGGCTGTAAACTAACATTTGGTTGTCTAACACCAAACTCATCAATTCTAGCTTTTAGAATTTCGTATGTATTTTTAATGGCTCCATCTGCTTTCTCGTTTAAAGCCGCTAATACATCTTTATCTGAAGATGATAGCGTTAATCCTAAACCATTGTCATTACTTGCGAAAACCGTATTTAAAGCTATTCCTGGATTTTCTTGTTTCCACGCTCTATCAAAATTAGCAATGAAATTTTCATCATTGGTTTTTTCTAGCTCTTTAGCTTTTTCTATGGCTATATCTAATTTTGGATCTTCTCCATCAATCGACAATCCTTTTAACAACTCTTCCAATCCTACTGATAGTATGGCACTCATACCACCTTGTAAATCTAGTCCCAATCCTAATTCTTTGTTTTTACACTCTAAATAGGAATAGCTTCCTAGCGTTAGAGTTTTACCAAAACCAAAATTAAGTGCAGTAAAATCTGAAACAGAATCAAGATAATACTCCTTGTATTCATTCATACAGGCGGAATTCTCAACCTTTTTCAAAACATCCTTCTCCGCATCAACTAAATTACATTGAGCTTTTGCGAATGTTACTGATTTACGCTCAACCTTTTGAGTTGCAAAGGTAAAAGAGAATTGATACACGCAGATTAAAAGCAGCGCTACCAATAGTATTCTTACCAAACCTTTTGCTTGCATTATATATATTATTTATCTAAAAAAAATGAAGTGCAAATATAAGGATATTTGACTGGTATTTAATGCACTATTCTAACTTGTTTTTAAGCTATTATTGCTTAACGATTTGGCAATCTAATTGTAAGTTTTTCGAATATATTTTGCCATAGTAAATACCTTTAGCAAAAGGTGCTGAAAGTTCAACCGCACCTTCACCATCATTTACTTGTAACTGTAAAACCTCTTTTCCTGCTTGGTTGTATATGAAAATTTCTGCTTCTGAATTGCTTACACTATAATGTAAAGTGGTTTGATTGCTAAAGATTGAGGGACTTGCATAAAAGTAATTTGTGGGCACTTCATTATCGCCAATGCTAACTGGTGGGCAAGTTAATTGAACATTTAGGGTTATTACAGAATCGGTGTAAAGTTCAACTCCTGTTACATATTTTGAAAAGCAACCATCCTTTACAAATCTTACTACATAGGCACCTGTATCTGAAGCGCCAGTTTTATAATCGCCAAGGAGGTTAGTGGCTGCTATGCCATTGGTACCAATAATTTCGGCCTGCACTCCGTTAAGATTTGAACCAGAAAATGTCTCGGTAACATTGCCTTCTAAATAGCATGCATCTACGTAAGTAGGGGATAGAATAAATAATCCTTCTTCAATATCTGTCGCAAATAAATTGCCCGAATTGGTAAAAGGATAAACACCCCAACAGCCTGAAAACCCATCTGCCGAAATAAAAGGGGATGTGTCAAAATTGGCTACTTCAACCAAATTGCTCACCCGTGATGCATCTGTTATGGTAACTCCATTTTTGTAGTAGGAGGTAACTAAATATTGGTTTAAATAGAAGGTGTTGTGAGGTATTAATCCAGTGCCTGGTTGTGATTGGTATCTGCCAACTTCCTTAATATTATTTACATCAATAATATCATATGCTGCTACAAACGAACCTGTTTTTTCATCTGTTGTAAACATATAATTGCCATCATCAGACATCCAATTATTGTGTGTAAAACTATTAGGTGTAGGTCGTGTGGCAAATCTTGAAGGATTACTTTTATCCGTAACATCTACACCAGCTAACCAACCTTCATAAATTTCGCTAGACCACATAGTGTCGTTGCGTACATAGCCATCATGTATGTATGATATACCATAGTTGCCCACCAAATCTGGATTTTCAGGATTGGTATTTAAATCGAACATTAGCGCACCACCTCCACCAACATTGCTTCCAAAAACATAAAGAATGCCGTTTTCATCAATAAATAAGTTATGTATGGTTTGTAAATTGAGCGAATCTGCCGTAAATAAAGTGGTATCAATAGATGCTGGCAGGGCTGATAAATCGACAATTAATATACCCTCACCGGTTTCATTGCTTACATATGCATAATCATTATAAGTTTTAATATCGCGCCAAACACTTGTTGCTCCATCCACAAAAAAGAGTTCTGTGGGATTTGTGGGTGTTGATGCATCAACAATTGATAAGCCAGTTACGGTGCCAACCAATGCATATTCATTTCCTAAACCGTCTTCATAACCCCAAACATCATTTAAATTTTGCGCATAAGGTAAGTGACCTAACAGTTGAATGTTTTTTTGCCCGTAGGCAAATACAATTAATAAACACAGGCAAACAAGTAGTGTTAAATGTTTATTCAATCTTCAATAATTTTTTTGTAACACGATTGTTGTTATTTCCAATAGAAAAGAAGTAAACTCCGGTTGCTACTTCTTCACCCCAAACAAATTGTGTTTGATTATCATAAGCAACTTGATAAATTAGTTTACCAGTTTGGTCATGAATTTGTATGTTTTCAGCAAATTGCTCATTTGAAGTAAGATTTATGCTAATATTTGTATTGCTTTTAAAAGGATTAGGATAGTTATTGATAAACCAACTATTCTCTAAATCACTAATACTTGTTGCAGGATCTATTACCTTAATAAAGAAGGTTGATGTATCACATAAACCGGCAACATCACAAATAGCTATGGTAAATTGATCGTTACCTAAAAATCCTGTAGTTGGGCTGTAAAGCACATCATTGTTAGGATAAAATATGGTTATTCCATTAGTAGGTGGTGTAACCAATGTAACACTCAACGGATCACCATCAGCATCCAAATCATTATCTAATACCGTTATTGTAACGGGATTGTTAATGAAAATACATGCGGTATCGTTGTTGGCAATAGGCGCATCATTAATACAAATTACCGTAACGTCTACGTTGCCAATAGTACAATCTCCAACATTATCGCAAATGGTATATTGAAAGTTATCTGCTCCACAAAAATCGGCATCAGGTGTATAAACAATTTCACCGCTCATGTTAATAGTAGTACTTCCATTGCTAGGTAAGGTAGAAACTATTAAAGAGCTTACATCTAGTGTACCGTCTACATCTGCATCATTTGCGAGTACTGGAATTGTAACGGCAACATCTTCATTGGTAGTAGCCAAATCATCAAAAGTTAAAGGAGGTATGTTGGCCCCGCCACCAGAAGTATCATCAACAACTACAAATAAATCTAATCCTGCTTCAACAAGATGGCCTGTTGCGCCATCAGATGTTTCAAAAGTCATGGTCATGTTGGCTGTGGTAGTCATATAATCGTAAACGCGTATATCGGTGCTATTCCAGCTACTTAAAATATTAGTAGCATCAATGGTTTGCACAATGGCAGTGGTTATTCCATTACTTAGCGTAACAATATAATCATCATCTGGTGCGCTTTGTCCTCCATCATTACAAAACCACCATTCATAAGTAATATGAGGATCTTGATAAGTTGTTAAATCAAAAACTGGAGAAGTTAAAGTTACTGTTCCACCATCTACATCATCAGCGCCAATACCACCAGCGCCATTGTTGCCAGTTATATAGCATAGGTCGCCAATATCTCCTGCAATATCATCTTCAGGGTTACAGTATGGAGCACCTCCGCCGCCTAATGATGTTCCAAAAGGTTCATCCTTAACCCAATCTCCTGAAGTGGCCGTGCTTGCAGCAGTCCAATTAAAATCTAAAGCAAAATCATCATAATAACCTGGATCTAAAGCTGCGCTAAAGGTATTGGTAGGTGAGGTAAAATTTTGCGCAGTAAATTCTTGACTTACATAACCCCATTTGCCAACCCAAACTGTGTATGTACTTCCTTGAAAAGGGTTAATAGAAAAATTACCAAATGGATCGGTTAACACATTATAAGTTACGGATCCATCAAAAAGAAAAACTTGTGCGTTCGGAATGCCTGCAGTCGTTACTGCATCAGTAATTGTTCCTGTAATTGTAGCTGCACCAATAGGACGTAATTCAACATTTAAATTGGCGAAAAGTGCAGGGGTAAGCGCTACTCCGTTAATGGTTTTTGGAAAGTAACCAGGTAAAGAAAATGTAACATCATAAGTACCAGGCTTGGCAACACCCATGCGATAGTCTCCTAACAGATCGGTATTTTCCACAGCTATTGTTGAAACTATTTCAACCTGCACATTATTCAATGCAGCTCCCGAAAAAGTATCAGTTACATTGCCTTCTAAATAACTTGCTCTACCATAATTGACACCAAAAACAAACAAACCGTTATTTATATCAGAAACCACAATTTTTCCTGAAGGGAAATAAGGGTATGCTCCCCAAGCTCCATTAAAATTGCCTGTTGCTCCTTGCGGATAAGTGTCATAGGTTTCTAAAACTACCATTACATCAGGCTCATTACCATCAATTATTACTAGACCATCTTCATACCAACTTACAATTTGATAATCGTTTAATGTATGAGTATTGTGAGGTATGGTAACGGCACTTGTAGTTTTAATTCTATCTAATTCAGTAATGTTATTTAAATCGGAAATATCATAAGAACCTAAAAAAGCATTGGCTCTTTCATCAGTTGTAAATAAAGTTTTACCATCATCAGAAAACCAACAATTGTGGGTAAAATTTAATGGGGTTGCTCTGGTTGTGCCAAAAGTTGTAGGGTTGGCTTTGTTTGAAACATCAACCAATTCAAAAACACCATCATTTATGCATGATGCAAACAAAGTGTCTCCTCTTACAACTCCATCATGTATGTACTTGTCATTCCATATACCAACTTGAACAGGAGCAGTTGGAGAAGAAATATCTAAAATTATACATCCACCATTACCTACATTGGCACCAAATACATACAAAAAACAGTTTTCATCAATGTATAAGTTATGGGATGAACTCAAGCCACCTCCTGTATAATAAAAATCAGTTACCGTACCAGGTAAACCAGATAAATCCATAATATGCAAACCACCTGATGTTTCATTGGTAATGTAAGCATATTGTCCACAAGTTTTAATATCTCTATGAGTGGTGGTTGGTCTTGTTGTGTAATGCACTTCATTAGGCACATTTGGGTTGGTAGTAATATCTACAACTGAAACTCCATTTTGTGTACCTACTATTGCATATTCAGTATTGGTCGAAACATCAGTATATCCCCAAATATCGTTTAAACCTTCACTATAAGGCAAGGTACCAAGAAGGTTAACTGAGGTTTGAGAAAATGCAAGCGTTGAAAGGAAAATGAAAAGTATAAAAGTAAAGTTCTTCTGCATGTTATAAATTGAAACTTGAAGATAGGATTAACTATTGAAAATGACTAATTTACTTTTACCAATTCATAGTTTTCGAACTTTAAAATATGGACGTTTTTATTTTCTAAATAATCAATTTGTCCTGTGCTGCCAACTAGTCCTGATTTTTCCTTAGTCTCAAAACGATAGCCATTTAAGCTTTTATCGTCTATAGAAGGTAAGTTGTATATAAAATTTGACCCAAATTGATTTAGTGCGTTGCCAAAATAAGTAACCAAATCATATCCTTGTAAAACATAATCGGTGGCTGCGCCGGTATACTCCCATTTATATCTGTTGTTTACATCAATGACCTCAAACAATTGTTCATTTACAAAAAATGAGGATGAAATATGTGTGTTTAAAGCTTGTGCCATATCAAATGATAGGGTTTGGAAATTTTGCCAAACTGGCATTCCAAAGATTTGAAAATCATATTTCCTATTGTGAATAGCAATTTGACTAACTGCTTCTCCAACAAAGTTTTCGTTAAAAGATGGAATAATAACAATGTTATCTTCCATTTCATCTAAATAGTCGGCAATTTCAATTTTACCATCCATTTCTTCATCATAAATAACAACAACTTGCGTTGCTAAACTTAGCTCACCATTTTTTTGGTTGGCATAATCTCTAATCCAGTTAGCCACTCTTATGTCGTTAGACTTGTTTTGAACCAACACTATTATTTTATTTGGTCTATAAGCGCTTTGTATATAATCGTAAATGGCTTTTGAGTGGGTTTCAATACTCGCATTATTTTGTAAGAAGAAGGCATTATTTGACGCCAAATTTTCTTTAGGAGAAAGCGGATTTACCAATGGTATATTATATGTACGTGCTAATTCAGCTGCTCTTTTTACATTGTTGTTGTAAATAGGGCCAATTATTAAGTCTAAATTCTGTGTTTCGCCTCTTGCAAATATTTGATCAATTTTATAAGTGGCGTTTTCAGTATCATGCACGTAGACGTTAAATGATTTTCCATCATTTTTTAAATCTTGCAATCCCATCATTACACCTTCATAAAATTCTAAAGTTCGTTTGTCTTCTTTAGATAAATATTCAGCGGTAACTTTATTTTGGGTAGCTTTAAAAGGCAACAACAAACCGATATCATAAACCGTTTCGGTATTGGCACCGGTATAAGTTTTGTTCCCATTGTCCACAGGGTCAGAGGAGCCAATAATTACCAAATTTCGTTCATCATCTTTTGGGTCTTTTTTGCCTTTGTTTTGCGGGTCGGTATCGCTTATGTAAGTTGTATCGGTACCTTTACCACGATTGCCATTACCACCATTGGTAATGCCCTTGAATAACTCACATGATGAGATTAAACTAACAAATAGAAGTATAACAACTAACTTACTCCCATTCAATAGTTGCCGGTGGCTTAGTACTAATATCATAAACTACTCTATTTACTCCTTTAACATTATTAATTATATCTGTTGATATTTTGGCCAGTAATTCATACGGAATTGGGTACCATTCGGCCGTCATGCCATCTACAGATGTTACAGCGCGCAAAGCTACAACTTTTTCGTATGTTCTTTCATCACCCATAACCCCAACGCTTTTTACTGGCAGCAGTATTGCACCCGCTTGCCATATTACATCATATAAGCCTGCATTTTTTAAATGATTAACATATATATGGTCAGCTTCTTGTAGAATTAACACCTTTTCACTTGTTATATCACCCAATATTCTTATTCCTAAGCCAGGTCCTGGAAATGGATGTCTTCCCAGTAGAGTAGGATCAATTTCCAACTCTTTTCCAACTTTTCGCACTTCATCTTTAAAAAGTCGATTTAGCGGTTCTACCACCTTTAAGTTCATTTTTTCGGGCAAACCACCCACATTGTGATGCGATTTAATGGTTACAGAAGGCCCATGTACCGAAACAGACTCTATAACATCAGGATAAATAGTGCCTTGACCTAACCATTTGGCATCTGTATGTTTATTGGCTTCTTCTTCAAAAACCTCAATAAAAGTCTTGCCTATTGCTTTACGTTTATCTTCAGGATCACTCAAATTTTTAAGTGCATCATAAAATTTTTGCTTGGCATTAACACCTGTAACATTTAACCCCATGTTTTTATAAGATGCCAAAACCTCTTCAAATTCATATCTGCGCAGCAAACCATTGTCAACAAATATTGAAATTAGGTTATTACCAATGGCTTTATGCAGTAATGTAGCAGCTACTGTAGAGTCAACTCCACCGCTTATGCCCATTATAACCTTACTATCTCCAACAGTTTGTTTTAACTCGGCAATTGTTGTATTAACAAATGAAGCAGGACTCCAATCTCCTGCGCAACCGCAAACATCAAAAACAAAATTTTTGTAAATGCTAGCTCCTTGTATGGTATGTGTAACTTCTGGATGAAACTGCAAGCCATAAACAGCTTTATCTGAGTTAAATTTAAAGCCACCAACCTTCACATCATTGGTGCTTGCAATAATCTCAAACTCGTTCGGTAATGATTTGATAGTGTCTCCATGGCTCATCCATACTTGACTATTTACATGAACATTGGCTAAAATAGTAGAAGTATTGTCTATAACCGATAAGTTGGCTTTGCCGTATTCGCGTTTGTTAGAAGGTTCAACCACTCCACCAAAATGATGCGCCAATAATTGAGCTCCATAACATATACCAAGCAAGGGTTTGCTGGCTATAATTGCATCAATATCTACTTTGGGAGCATCACTTTCTAACACCGAACATGGGCTACCCGAAAGTATAACGCCTTTTATATTATCTGTTAAATTTAACTCGCTGTGGTAAGGTATAATTTCACAATAAACATTTAACTCTCGTATTCTACGGGCTATTAATTGAGTGTATTGGCTACCAAAGTCTAGTACAAGGATTTTTTCCATTGCGTGCAAAATTAATGAATACCAATAGCCTTCAAGGGTAAGATATCTACATTATACATTTCTCCCTTTTTTGTTGTGTTCTTCTTGATATACATTCATCAATTCGGTATGAACTTCATCAGAAATTTGTTGGGTGCTGTAGTGTTCAGCTTTTATTTTTTGCCGCATTGCTTCATGCAATATGACCGCACAAGCTACCGATACGTTTAAACTTTGCACCATACCAAACTGAGGTATTGTAATATTACCATTGCAATGCGACAACATTTCATTTGAAATACCATCATGTTCATTGCCAAAAACTATGGCACAACTTTGCGTAAAATCTTTTTCATAAATAGATTGTGCCTCAGCATTTAAATGTGTGGCGTAAATACTATGGTACTTGCTTTTAACAACTTCCATACATTTATCAATATCATTAAATTGATGAATATTAAGCCATTTGCCAACACCAACAGCAGGCTTGTGCCTAAAAGCATAATCCTTTTTAACACCATACTTTAATACATAAATATCTAAAACTCCAATAGAATCGCATGTTCTTAATATGGCTGATATGTTAAAAGGGTCATCAACATTTTCGAGCACCACCGTTAAATTGGGTTGACGGTGCTTTAGCAGTTTTTCTATTTTAAGTTTTCTATTCGTTAACATTAAAGTTTCTTAAGCAAATATGAATAAAGTAAATTTGCGCATCTAATATCATAAATAACGGATAATGAAAAAGTTGCTCAAAATTTTAGGTGTTGTTTTATTAATTTTTTTAATTGCCGCAATTGCCTTACCCTTTCTATTTAAAGATAAAATTGCAGGTAAGTTAAAACAAGAAATTAACAAGCAAGTAAATGCCAATGTGAATTACGGAAAGGTAGGCTTAAGTTGGTTTAAAGATTTTCCACTTTTTACTGTTAGTGTGGGTAATGTAAGTGTAATAAACAAAGCACCTTTTGAAGGCGACACCTTAGTATATGCTAGCCAATTGCAAGCTACAGTTAATTTAAAAAGCTTGTTGGGTGATGAAGTTTCTATTAACTCATTTTCGTTAATAGACCCGGTTATTAATATTTTAGTTGATAAAGAAGGTGCGGCAAATTATGATGTAGCTAAAGAAACCACTAAGGATGAAGATGAAAATGCTAGCTCAGAAGATTTAAAATTTAATTTAAAAAAGTATGAAATACGCAATGGGCAATTTAGCTATGTAGATGAAACCAGCGATTTTAAGATATACTTAAAAGACTTAGACCACCAAGGCAAAGGAGATTTTACAGCTTCTCAATTTGTATTGTCAACCAAAAGCAAGCTAAAAAGTGCAACCATGATTTCGGGTGGCGTACCTTATTTAAACAGAGTAGCAGCCGATATTGATGCCGATTTAGATATTAATTTAGATGAAAGCAAGTACACTTTTAAAAACAATAACATTCAGTTAAATGCGATTGACCTCTCTTTAGATGGCTTTGTGCAATTGTTAGATAATGATGCCATTGGTATGGATTTGAAACTGAACGCAAAGGAGACTTCATTCAAAAACTTATTGTCGTTAGTGCCAGCTATGTATACCAAAGATTTTAATAAAGTTGAAACCTCTGGTAATGCTAAACTTTCAGGTTTTGCCAAAGGTACTTATAGCGGAGAAAGCTATCCTGCATTTCAAGTTTTGGCCAATGCAAACAATGCTAGCTTTAAATACCCTGATTTACCAAATGCTGTTGAAGCCATAGCTTTTGATGCGGACATAAAACACCCTGGTGGAGATTTGGATAAATTAGAGATAAAGGTGGAAAACCTGCATGCTGAGGTTAATAACCAGCCTATTGATTTGAATTTGCAAATTAAAAACCCAATGAGCGACCCTGATGTTAAAATGGATGCCGTTACCAAAATAGATTTAGCTGCAGTAAAAGGCGCTTTGCCATTAGAGGGTGTAGAAGATTTAAGTGGTATGTTGGATGCCAATGTAAGATTAGCAGCAAAAATGAGCAGCTTTGAAGATAAACGATATGATCAAATTTCTACAGACGGACATGTTCAAGTTCAAAATATGCTTTACAATTCTGAAAGCTTGGGAATACCTGCAGATATTAAAGAAATTGATTTATCATTCAATCCGCAAAACGTAACACTAAACAAGTTTACAGGACAAATTGGTGAAAGTGACATTAAGGCCAATGGAACCTTGGATAACTTTTTCCCTTACTTGTTTAAAGGTGAAACATTAGAAGGGAATGTGGTATTGGCAGCAGACTACATAAATGTTAATGAATGGATGAGTGAAGAAGAAAGTACCAATGGGGAGGATGAAGCAGTGGAAGTTTTTAAAGTACCTGCAGATTACGATATATCCTTTAACACAAATATTAAGAAACTATTGTATACTGACATTGAGCTAACCAATGTTTTTGGAAAGATTAAAATTGCTGATGAGCAATTGCGTTTCACCCAGTTTCAAGGAGAAGCTTTTGACGGCAACTTGGCAATGGATGGCACTTACTCCACCAAGAATGTTGATATACCAGATGTTGATTTAGATTTTGAAGTACTAGATGCAGATATTGTTAAGGTCGCAAGCTCAATGGGATCAATTGAAAAATTTGCACCAATTGTAAAATACATTGAGGGTACGGCTAGTTCATCATTAAAAATGAAGGGCAAGTTAGATGAAAACATGTATCCTGAGTTAATGAGCTTAACGGGCAATGGAAATGCAGCCATGATTAAAGGAACGCTCAAAAACTTTGAGCCATTAACTAAATTGGCAACAGCTCTAAATATTGATAAGCTAAAGAAAATTGACATGGTTAGCCTTAGAGCTTTCTTTGATATAAAAGAAGGTAGAGTAGAATTAAAACAACCATTTAAGTTTAACTACCAAGGCATAGGATTAGAAATTGATGGTTCGCATGGTTTGGACAATACACTAAACTACACGCTTAATGCTTTAGTGCCTAGCGATAGGTTAAATGATGTGGTAAATAGTAAATTCAACTTTATGGTTTCGCAGTTAAATACACCAGTTGGCCAAATAAAAATGCCTTCAGAAATTAGTGTGCCAGTTACCATTACAGGCACCATGGACAAGCCAATTATTAAACCAGATTTTGAAGGTGCTGCTCAAAATGCATTTGATATGGCAAAAGGTTCTGTAAAAGAGCAAGTAAAAGAAGTGGTAACTGAAAAGGTAAATGAAGTAAAAACAGAAGTAAAAGACAAAGTAAATACTGAAGTAGATAAACAGAAGGAAGCAGCACAGAAAAAGATTGAAGAGGAAAAGGCAAAAGCTAAGAAGCAAGCAGAAGAAGCTGCCAAAAAAGAGGCTGATAAATTAAAAGAAGAAGGCAAAAAAGCTATTAAAGGGATTTTTGGTAAGAAGAAGAAATAATGAATTATGCTTTGGAAAACGGAGTTGAATTTAGATGTAGTTAATGATTTAATGGAAGGTACACTTGGTGAAACCCTTGGTATAAAATTTACCGAGTTTGGTGATGATTATTTGGTTGCAACCATGCCTGTTGACCAACGCACTGTTCAGCCCTTTGGCAGTTTACATGGAGGTGCTTCAGTTGCTTTAGCAGAAACCATTGGTAGTTATGCAAGCAATATGTGTGTTGATGTTACCCAGCATAAATGCGTTGGTTTAGATATTAATGCCAATCATATAAAAGCAGTTAAGCATCCATCCATAGTTAAAGGCATAGGCAAAGCCTTGCATATAGGTCGTAAGACCCATGTTTGGGAAATTAAAATTTACAATGAAAATGATGAATTGGTTTGTGTAAGTAGATTAACCGTTGCTATTATCTAAGCTGATCAATGGTTGTAAACCATTTTTCTCTATCTTTTTCCCAGCTTTTTTTCATTGCAGGGCGAGTATACTCTTCAAACTCAATAATTAAATAGCGCACTTGGTATATGTTTTTAGCTTTAGTTAAATCTGCTTCCCAAGCAAACTTCATTGCTTCCCATTTAGGCGATATTTTATCTTGATTGATGTGTTTACTTAAAGTCAATAAATGTTTAGCTACTACTTTTTCCTCAGTGGTATTTCGTAAGGTTTTTTCCCATTCTGCTTGGGCATTCTTCCAACTTGGTTTATAAATATTGGGTTTTATATTATCGCTAAGCTCAATAACCGATTGGGCCGTTTTGAGGGCGGTTTTCTCCTCTGATTGGCAACTAAAAAAAAGAACTGCCATAGCAAATGTTAGTATAGTAACTCTCATCTTAAAACATTCTTCTTCTACCACCTAAACCAAATGCACCTAGCAAACCACGGGTAACTTCTCTAATAATCATGCGCCCCATTGTGCTATTCATTGCTTTTTCAATTTGCGTTTTTTGTTTACGTTTAGTAGTAGGTCGTTTGGTAGCTTGTTTAGCTGCTTTTTCTTGCTCCTTTTTCTTTTCTGCTTGTACTTCTTCCGCTTGAAACTCTTCAATTTTTTCATTAAGCATTTCGTAGGCACTGTCTCTATCTGTTTCTTTATTGTATTTGTCAATAATGTTAGAGTTGCCAACCAATTCCTTTATTTCGGCCTTGCTCAAAATATCCATTCTACTCATAGGCGCTCTAAGTAATGTACGAGCAAGTGGGGTAGGTATACCTTTTTCATTTAGCACCGATATAAAAGCTTCACCAATTCCCAACTCAGTAAGTTCTTGATCAATTTCATAAAACTCTGAAATCGGATAATTCTCTGAAGCGAGTTTAATCGCTTTTCTATCTTTAGCAGTAAATGCTCTTAACGCATGTTGCACTTTCATACCCAATTGGCTTAATACAGCATCAGGCACATCAGCAGGGTTTTGGGTAACAAAAAATAAACCCACTGCTTTTGAACGAATTAGTTTTACAACGGCTTCAATTTGGTCCATAAGCGCATCAGAAGCTTCATTGAAAATTAAGTGAGCTTCATCAATAAATATTACCAACTTAGGTTTATCAGCATCTCCTTCTTCAGGGAATGAGCCATAAACTTCAGCTAGTAAACACAACATAAAGGTTGAGAACAACTTTGGCTTATCAGGTATATCCGTTAGTCTTAAAATCGAAATTATCCCATGTCCATTGGCATCCGTTCTTGTTAAATCATCTACTTCAAATGATTTTTCACCAAAAAACACATCTGCTCCTTGTTGATCTAACTCAATCATTTTACGCATTATTGTACCAACTGAAGCCGGAGAAATTCGTCCATATTCAGCTTCAATCTCTTTCTTGCCTTCATTGGTAGCATATTGCAATACTTTTTTAAAATCCTTTAAATCTAATAAAGGCATTTTTTTATCATCACAGTACTTGAAAATCGCTGCAACAATACCAGCTTGCGTATCATTTAAGTCTAATATTTTTGAGAACAGCACTGGGCCAAATTCTGATACCGTTGCTCTCAATCTAACACCAGGCTCATTTGAAATAGTTAGCAATTCGCAAGGAGCTTTTGAAGGAGCAAACGGAATCCCTATTTTTTCGTGTCTTTCATCAATTTTTGGATGGCCACCACTTGCTTGCGCCAAGCCACTTAAATCGCCTTTAACATCCATTAGCAATACAGGCACTCCCTTTTGCGAAAGGTTTTCGGCAATAATTTGTAAGGTTTTTGTTTTACCAGTACCAGTTGCGCCAGCAATTAAACCATGACGGTTAAATGTTTTAAGCGGGGCTTTTACTAAAGTGTCAGGTACCGACTCACCGTTTAGCATACCACCACCAAGCACAATATAATCGCCTTTGGTTTGGTATCCTTTATTTATTACCTCATGAAATTTGTCAGCACTGCTCATTTATATATTTTTAATAGTTAATTGTCGTTATAAATATGAACTAAATTGTTCGATATTTAATTTAATTAATTGACGGTTCTAATTTAAAAAGTAACCACCACAAAGTTATGCGCATAGTCTTTTGTATTTTAATTACTTTGGCTATTGCCCAATTGGGCGTGGCGCAGGAAGACTCATGCTACTTTAATAACGCAAAAGCTGAAAAGGAGTTTCGTAAAGCAAAAGATTTAGCAAGAAAAAAGGATTACAGTGGAAGCGCGGAGCTTATTCGTAAACTTTTGGATGACTATCCTACCTACAATGAGGCGCGCAAATACTTAGCCTTAATTTATGATGACAAGAAAAATTCAACGGGCGCATTAAAGCAATACGAGCAGATAATTGCTATTTGTGAAGACTACGATTATGCCATTCAATATAAGTTGGGCACCAAGTCGTTTGCTTTTGAAGATTATGAAAAAGCCATAGAATACTTAATGTTTTATATGGATAATGAGGTGGAAGATATTGCAAAAATTGATGAGGCTGATAGTTTGGTACGCAGAGCCACCTTCCTTAGAGATATTTATGCCAATCCGTTGCCATTTGACCCAATACCTGTTAAAGGAGTAAGTACCAATGATGATGAGTATTTACCCATTTTATCGCCCGATAATGAGTTCTTCTTTTATACGCGTAAATACGGTAAGCCAGATAAGTCGAACATTTTTGGAGGTGAAACGGAGGTAGAAGAATTTTTTATGAGTACTATGGAAGGTAAAAGCTATACTAAAGGAGATGCTTTGATAAAGCCTTTTAACTACTTTAAAAACCAAGGTGGAGCTACGTTAACGCTAGATAACAACGAAATGTTTTTAACTATTTGTAATGATCCTGAAGGGTTTGGTAGTTGCGATTTATACTATACTTATAAAACTGAAAAGGGCTGGGCTGATTTAGAAAACATGGGAGAAAAAGTGAATTCTAAAAAATGGGATTCGCAAGTATCTATAGCACCTAATGGAAGCATTATGTACTTTGCCAGTGACCGTGAGGGAGGTTATGGAGGACAAGACATTTACAAAATTGTAAGAATAAATGGGAAATGGAGTGAGCCTATAAACCTAGGTCCACAAATTAATACGAGCAAAAACGAAAAATCACCATTTATACATATTGACAATAGAACACTTTACTTCTCATCACAAGGACATGACAACTTAGGTGGCTACGATATTTTTATCTGTAGAAAAGACAGTGGAGGCACTTGGACAAAGGCTAGAAACATTGGCCACCCAATAAACTCACCACAGGATGATTTAAGCTTTTTTGTAAGCAGCAATGGTAATAAAGGATACTTTGCTAGCAATAAACTAAAAGGTGTTGGTGGCTGGGATATATATGAATTTGCCTTGCACCCAAGTTTAAGACCTGAAAAAATAATGTTGGTTAAAGGATTTGTGAAAGATGAAAATGGCGAAATTTTAAAGAAGGCAAAACTAGAGTTACTTAATTTAGGTACTGATGAAGTAGAGTCTATTAAAGTAGATAGCCTAACGGGGAAGTATGTTTTCTCAAAAGAAATGCATGCAAGGCACACAATTACCGTTAGCAATGATGGGCATTTTTTCGATTCAAAATCATTAGACAATTTGGATACAACTGTAGCTGTTCATACGGAGGACTTTGAATTGGAAACCATTAGAGAAGGTAAATCATACACCATTAACAACATCTTTTTTGAAACCAATTCGTTTGACTTAAAGCCAAAGTCAATAACCGAACTAGAAAATTTAAAGCAGTTAATGGAGTTCAACCCTAGCATGCGCATTAGCATTGATGGCCATACCGATAATGTTGGAGATGCCAATAAAAATCAAGTTTTATCAGAAAATAGAGCCAAAGCTGTCTATCAAAAAATGATTGATTATGGCGTAGTTGCCGATCGGCTGCAATACAAAGGATATGGTGAAGACAAGCCAGTGGCCGACAATACATCAACGGAAGGCAAGGCCAAAAACAGAAGGACGGAGATTACTATTTTGAGTAAGTAGGGATGGAATCACTTGCCTTAAGCTGAATAAAAATAGAAAGCAAAAGAGTAGTAAAAATAATTTTTTTCATAATTGTATTTTGTTTATTGAATAATATTGTGGTTGGTTAGCTCCCAAACACGCCAGTACGGAGGATTAAACCTATCATCAACATAAATTCTCTTTTTAACAATGCCTAGGCCTCCTGCAAAGTAGGTATAGGTTTGTTTTGCATCATATAAATCATTCGTCTCATCATAAATAATATGAACGTTTTCAATTGTTGAACCATTTAGCTGTAAACTAAGATTATTCTCTGTCACCCACTTCCAATCTGATTTAGCACCTACTACAGGCGGGTAATAACAAGCCATTGTTGTGTAACCACTACCTATGAGTACAAAGCCACATTCGCGGTCATTGCTGATGTTTTCGTTAGCAAAGCATTTTTGCCCGCTATAAAGCATTCCATCTCCTGTTAAAGAACTTTGGGTTGAGTATGCAAAATATTCTTCTGTATGAAATTGATTAATATCAAGCCTAGATCCAATAGTGCTATTGAAAACAGTATGCGTATCTACCGCACCGCTTACACTATCCTTATAAATCCAAAAACTACCAGTATTGAAATGGGCGTAATCCATAAATTTTGGGTGCAAAGCAAAATACTGTGGTTCTTCTTTTTCACCACAACTGCTTGCTATTAAAATGGGTAATGCTATAAGTATTATTAGGTAATGTTTTATTTGCATTTTAATTATTTACCGTAAAGTTGAGTTTTGTAAGATAGGTATAGTAGAAGAGGATAACAAGTTTTTATTGAACAATTTGATAATTGGTTAACTCCCAAACACGCCAATAATGAGGTCCTGTAATTGGTCTTGTAAATATTCTTTTTTTTACAATGCCAATGCCGCCTGCAAAGTAGGTATAGGTTTGTTTTGCATCATATAAATCATTCGTCTCATCATAAATAATATGAACGTTTTCAATTGTTGATCCATTTAACTGCAAACTAAGATTATTCTCTGTCACCCACTTCCAATCTGATTTAGCACCTACTACAGGCGGGTAATAACAAGCCATTGTTGTGTAACCACTACCTATGAGTACAAAGCCACATTCGCGGTCATTGCTGATGGTTTCGTTAGCAAAGCATTTTTGCCCGCTATAAAGCATTCCATCTCCTGTTAAAGAACTTTGGGTTGAGTATGCAAAATATTCTTCTGTATGAAATTGATTAATATCAAGCCTAGATCCAATAGAGCTATTGAAAACAGTATGCGTATCTACCGCACCGCTTACACTATCCTTATAAATCCAAAAGCTACCAGTATTGAAATGGGCGTAATCCATAAATTTTGGGTGCAAAGCAAAATACTGTGGTTCTTCTTTTTCACCACAACTGCTTGCTATTAAAATAGCTATTGCTATAAGTATTAATAGGTAATGTTTTATTTGCATTTTAAATATTTACAGTAAAGTTGAGTTTTGTAAGTTAGGTAAAGTAGAAGAGGATAACAAGTTTTTATTGAATAATATTGTGGTTGGTTAGCTCCCAAACACGCCAATAATGAGGACCAGTAGTTGGTCTTGTATATATGCGTTTTTTAACAATGCCTACGCCACCTGAAAAATATATATAGCTCCGAAAACCACCATCAACTTTATTACTGCTTGTATAAAGCACTTGTACATCAGTATAATCTACTGTATTGACTTGCAATGTGTTGTAATATTTAACAACTTCTCCGGAAGTAGTTCTTACTCCTAAAACAGGTAAATACCTACAGATATCAACATTGCCTAATGATCCAGCCATGTCAACCCGGCCACAATGCAAATTTGGCTTATGCTCTTCATTTTCAAAACAATCTTTACCATGAACCACCACCACATCATTGATAAAAGAGCGACTAATATCCAACCTAAATATTTCTTCAAAGTTGATTTGCCCAGTACTATTTTCTCTTTTCTCTAAGTTTCTTATTTCATTAAATACAACCGTATGTGTATCTAACTGCCCTGTTACAGAATCTTTGTAAATCCAATAACTACCTGTTTTAAAGTAGGCATAATCTAAAAAAGCTTGTTGAAGCTTAAATGAGTAGTTTTCCGGAGGTTCTTTTTTGCAACTACTCGCCAGTAGAATGGGTATTGCTGTAAGTATTATTAGGTAATGTTTTATTTGCATTTTAAATATTTACAATAGAGTTGAGTTTTGTAAGATAGGTATAATATGGGGGAGCGACTAGTTTTTATTGAACAATTTGATAATCCGTTAACTGCCAAACACGCCAATAGTGAGGTCCAGTAATTGGTCTTGTAAATATTCTTTTTTTTACAATGCCAATGCCACCGGCAAAGTATATATATGTCCTAAAGCCACTATCGACCTTATTGCTTGCAATATGTAAGACTTGTACTTCAGTATATTCGATAGAATCCAAAAGAAATGACATATAAAAAGCTGTAACTGTTCCATTGGTATTGGAATGATTAATAACAGGTTTAAATCTGCAAATGTCAACATTGCCCAATGGTCCTGCCATGTCAACCCAGCCGCAATGCACATTGGGTCTATGTTCTTCACCTTCCCAGCAGTTTTGTCCTTGAACCACAACTACATCATTAGAATAGGTACGCGAAACATCAGAAATGAACATTTCTTCCCTGTCATTTTCAGGATTGTCATTAAGAAAGTTAGCTCTATCGATAATTTCATCATAAATTACTGTATGAGTGTCAAGTTCTCCTGTTACTGAATCTTTGTAAATCCAATAACTACCTGTTTTAAAATAGGCATAATCGAGAAAGTCTTGCTTTAATTTGAAAAAATTGGATTTTTTCGGCTTTTCCCCGCAACTACTGGCCATTAAAATGGGTATTGCTATAAGTATTATTAGGTAATGTTTTATTTGCATTTAAATGTTTACGGTAAGTAAGTTAAGTAAAACAAATTATATGCAACTTATTGTTTTTAAGGTTGTAGGTTCCAAATAGCAGATTGCCGCACTTCTATCCTACGGATAAGTTCGCAAATACGAAAATTAAAAAAGGTTCGTATCTGCGAGCCATGAACCTCCCGAAAACTTTCGGGATGGCGAATGTTGCGCTGCTTGCCCCCGTGGGGCAGTCTTTTGGTTGGTGCACTTCATGTCCTCATGCATGAGAAATGACCAAAGCGAGTTGCATTAAACAGATTGCTTCACTGCTAACCCTGCGGGTTATGTTCGCCCGGCGCGGTGGGCAGGCAAATACGATAGGTTGGAGATTTTCGTATCTGCGAGCCAAGCTCCATGAGCGGATTACACCAGTTTTGAGAACTTACTTCAATACACTAAACTTGCCACTAGCAAGGGTATTGTTTTCATTAGCTATCGAATAATAGAAAACCCCATTGTTTAAATTGCTCACATCAACAGTAATTGAGTTGTTGTTGCTAGTTATAGCATATTGCACCACCAACTGACCTTGTAAGTTATAAATTTCTATGGTATGTAATGCAGAGGTTAGGTTTAGCTCTGTAGCATCAATTGTTAATTTATCGCTTGCCGGATTTGGATAAACCTTTAACTTGTGAATATTCAAATCATTGATACCCACTGCCATCCAAGTAGAATCACAACTGTAAGAAACAGTTTTGTATTGGCCAAAGGCACTGTCTGAATAGCATCTCAGTCCAGTTAGATTAATTTCTTCCAATCCGTGCCATGGTCTATGCAGGCTTAAATGACCAAATTTCTCAACAACTATTCCATCAAAAAGCCATATGTTACCTACGGCATTTATGGTGGAAACTTCCATTGTTTTGAGTGAAACGCCATTGTAGACAGCGGAATAAGTAGTGTCTACGCTAACTTGAAAGGTGTCTGAAATGGAGGTAGAAGGGTTGACCACACTTCCGCCTGTTACAGTCCATACATCACCTTTGCTTGCATTGAAGTTATATAACATATGAAATTTGGTATCATTTTCACTTCTCCAGTAAACGGAGTCATTAGATTCGTGATAAAAAATTAATGGTTGGGTACTGCTGTGATCATAATATGTGCAGTACTTTCCATTTATAACAGTATCGCTATTGATTTCATAATAGAAAAATCCAACAGCTGGCGAAAGTGCAGGACCATTGCCAAAATACCATTGCGCGCCAACAGGCGCAAAGTTTTGTGAGAATAGGGTAAAGGTTAGGGCAGATAAGAAAGCTGCTAGTATTAGTTTTTTCATATTGCTTTCTTATTTCCACTAAAATAGTAACAAAAAGTGTTGGATGCAAGTATCGATACTTAGCTAGCATTGTTAAATCATCTGCGAAAAAACCACCGTGCAATAAGAAAAAACTTTGTGTTAAACTAAAAGATTGTAGCACTTCTGATGCATGGCATCAAGCTCGCAAATACGAGCTGTCAATAAAAAAGCCTTGTCTGTTTAGACAAGGCTTTCAATATAACTTTGATTAGGTATACCCTAAAATCTTTTTTCTTTAATACGAGCTGCTTTACCTTTTGCTGTGCGTAAGTAAAATAAACGAGCTCTTCTTACTTTCCCTCTTTTATGCACCTCAATTTTTTCAATATTTGGTGAGTTTACTGGGAAAATTCTTTCAACACCAATACCACCACTTATTTTTCTAACGGTGAATGTTTCGGTTGCACCGCTTCCTTTACGTTGTAAAACATTTCCTTTAAAAGGCTGAATTCTACTTTTATCTCCCTCAACAATTCTGTAGTGTACAGTAATGTTATCTCCTGCGCCAAACTCCGGAAGGTCTGTCCTTAATGAGTTTAACTCTGCGTGAATGTCTTTAATTATTTCCATGGTTGCTGTTTGTAAACAAATTTGCGGTGCAAAGATAGGTGTTTTTAATCTTAATTCAAGTAATTATTGAACTAAGGTTTTAAGTCTGGCCGTCTAGTTTTTGTTCTCTTTTCTGCCATATCGTTTCGCCAAGCTTCAATTTTTTTATGATTGCCTTGCAATAACACCTCAGGTACCTGCATTTCTTCAAAATTTTCTGGTCGAGTATAAACAGGGGGAGCTAATAAATTATCTTGAAATGAATCAGTTAAAGCTGAGGTTTCGTTGTTTAAAATACCTGGTATCAATCTGGCAACAGCATCAACCAATACCATTGTTGCAATTTCTCCACCACTTAGCACATAATCGCCAATTGATATTTCTCTAGTTACATATTTATCTCTAATCCGTTGATCAATGCCCTTATAATGACCGCAAATCAGCAATAAATTCTTTTTAATGGCTAAATGATTGGCTATCGATTGGTTCAATGTTTCACCATCTGGTGTTAAAAATATTATCTCGTCATACTCACATGTTGAACAACAATGATTGATGCATTTGCTAAGTGGTTCTGGCATCAATACCATGCCTGCACCACCACCATATTGATAATCATCAACTTGTTTGCTATTGCCAAGCCCAAATGGTCTCAAATCAATAATATTAATCTCTAACTGCTTGGCATCAATAGCACGCTGATAAATTTTGTGTTCAAAAGGACCTTTAAACAAATCGGGCAATATGGTAATTATATCAAACCTCATTCTTCTTCATCATTAGCTGTATTAACACTCCAAATTCCCTCTGGCAAATCCATGGTAATGGTTTTATCGGTATCATTGGTTTCAACAATCAAATTGTCGTTTAGTGGTATATAAATTTCTTCACCATCATTAACAACGGCCAACTTATTGTTGGGCAAATCTAACACATCATCAATTACGCCTTTGTTTCCAGTGTTATTATCTATAATTGTGTAGCCAATATGTTTGCCTGCAGTGTTGCTACTTTCAATTTCCCCTTTAATGTAAATGCTGCATCCCTTTAATTGGTCGGCATCATTTTTATTATCTAAATCCTTTAAGCGTAGAATTGCCATTTCGTTGGGTATATGCTCCAATTTAGCAATTGCGTAGGGTAGTAGGCTACCTTGTTTATCTAAAAACAAAAAGTCCGAGAGTTTTACCAACTCCGGACTTTCAATAAATTTTATTTTAACAGCTCCTTGTAATTTGTGAGCTTTTAATACATAAGCAATTTTGCTATGCCCACTATGTTGGTGAACAGCCATTGCTAAGGGTTTTACTCTTCTTCAGATTTAGCATCATCAGCAGGAGCTTCTTCTTTCGCATCCTTAACTTCTTCTTTCGCCTCATCTAACACTTCTTCTTTGGCTTTGGTATCAGGTATTTCTTCTACTGCTTCCTTTGCTTTTTCCACCTTTTCAGCAACCTCTTCTTTTACCACTTCAGCTTTTTCAGCAACAGCCTCTTTAGCTTCTTCTGCTTTTTCAGCAACAGCCTCTTTAGCTTCTTCTGCTTTTTCAGCAACAGCCTCTTTAGCTTCTTCAACCTTTTCTTCCGCAGTTTCTTTTACTTCCTCAGCTTTATTTGCTGCCGCATCTGTAGCTTCACTAACAACACCATCACCAGCAGATGCTTCAGCTAAAATATCTCTTTCAACTGTTTCACCTTCACCTTCTCCTTCTGCACCAGCATCTGCTGTATCAGTTGCACCTTCTGCAACAGCTAACTTATCAGCTATTTTTTTGGCTCTTGCTTCAGCTTTGGCTTCACCTAACTTCTCAATTTCAGCTAGTTTCTCTATTCTTGCTTGTTCAGCTTTATTCTCGTGGTCTTTAACTTTTTGCTCTTTGTTATCCATCCACTCTTGCCACATAGCATTTGCTTTATCTTCATCAAAAGCACCTTTGCTTACACCTCTGTACAAATGTTTTTTATACATAACACCTTTATACCTTAAAATAGCACGAGCAGTGTCTGATGGTTGTGCACCTTTTTGTAACCAAGTTAAGGCTTTGTCGCCATCTAACTCAATTGTTGCAGGTATGGTAGTAGGGTCATATGAACCTATACGGTCAATATACTTACCATCACGTTTTACACGTTGGTCGGCAACTACTATAAAATAATAAGGGGCTTTTTTTCTTCCTTTTCTTTGAAGACGGATTCTTACTGACATTTTTACAAAATTTTAAATTGATTAATCAAACCAGATTCGTTTGTTTAACAAATACCTGGTTTTTGCGAGCGCAAATATAAGGGTATTACCAAAGACAAAAGCGTATTTATCTAAATTTTGTTGGCAGCTTGTTATTGTTTGATCAATTTTAGCTGACCAACTCCATTTTCATCTTTAATAATAATGTTGTAAACACCTGAAGCCACCTCATTGCTTAATGAAAAGTTTAAGTTGTTTTCTCCTTGCTCTAACTCAATATTTTTAGATAAAATCAATTTACCAGCTAAATCAATTACCTCTAATACAGCTGAATTACTGTTTTTTGAAATAATATTTAATATAAAATTATTTTGAACAGGATTAGGATAAGCGGTAATGTTGATGTGTGAAATATTAGAGAATGGCATCATTTCAATAGAAACAACATCATTAAATGCTTTAGCATAAAATACGTTGTCTTGTATATTGGTAATAGAGGTATTTCTAAGAATAAGATCTGACAATCTGGTAGCTTTTAATTTTTGAATTTCACCAAACGTAAAATCTGAATCTATTTCATAGTAAAATCTATCGCCATCTCTCAACCTTGTAAATTGGTCTTCTAAAACCGTTTTTACCGTTAAACCAAAAGCACTGCCAGGCACTATATCTTCTGCCAACATGCCTACCCATGGGTCAATTTCGCTAGTGGCGTTAAACATGGCTGTAAGATGATTAACCATGCTGGTATCGGTTGTAATTTGAGAATATGCAGTAATGGCAGGTAAACCATAATAAGATCTCACAGAACTATAATCCATTAAGCCTCTTTCTCTTGCTCTATTAATATTTATGGCAACTAAATCTAATCCTCCGGCACCAGGCGCACCAAACAAAAAGTTTCGTAAATCATCCATTACATGCGTATCAAACTGCTGCTGTCTTTGGGTAGCTGCACCTTGCAAAATAGGTTCAATTCCACCTTCAACTCTCAATATATCGGTATTAAAAAAAGCATTTCTTAAATCAATACTTCCAAAACTTAACGTATCGCCATTGGTTTGAAGCCTTATCAACTGGCCATTTACCAAGGTATGTCCAACTCTAAAAGCTGCGGCTGAAAACGCATTGGCAATGCCCGGATTTACCGTATTGTCATAACCCACATAACTAGTAGGGGTAACACCCAACGCAGGCAACCACTCTTCATAAACAATTGCTTGTAGTTGGGCACCAACAATTTTTCTAGCTCTTTGATACAATTTTTCATCATTCCAACCAGGGAATTGCGTTTTTAATGAATCGCAAATAGTGTTGTGCTCTCGCATAAACAGTGTATGCATGCTCATTAAGGTTGGTTGCTCATTTGCTCTAATGTCTCCAGCAATAAAAAACTTTGTAGGTTTTGGAGTAATATCAATAACCATAAAAGGAGCGGTAGGATCTATAGGGTCACCGTATTCGCCTGTTGTAGTATTGTATGGCAATTGGTTTCCTGCTGAAGTTTTCAACTTACCATCTTGAAATGATCGCAACCAATCGGCTCTATGTACATTGGAGCCATAAACGGCAGAAGCATCAATAAAAGAAGTAATGTCATTTATGTGCATTCTTGGACTGCCAGGTATTAGACCCGTTCCAGGATCATATTTTGAACGTCTTTGAAAAATGGAAACCGCACCAGTGCAACCCGGATCAAAGTGAACATCACATGGAGGCACGTTAACACTAATAAATTCTGAAGGATTGTCATCTACCAAAGTAATTTCGTGGTCAATGAACTGCCCAAAAGCCCATCCAAAATCACTTAAGCCCCTAGTGTTTGGTATAAAGGTGTTTTGCTCATAAATGGCATTACTTACATATCTCGGGTTTGGTCTTGTATTTCCGCTTGGCACTGAAATACCGTCTGCGTAACCATTGCCAGATAAACGTAAAATATAACTGCCTTCTGAACCCCAACTTGGGTTAGTAGAATTGTTACCAAAGCCATCATAACTTCTGTTCGTTTGGCTAAATGCTAATAAGGTGGCAAAAATGAGGAGTGCGGTGAGTAATGATTTAATCATGCAAAGTGGTTATATAAAGCAAATATAATAATTAATACAATGGTCTATTCTACGCTATTTTCAACAAAATGTTTTGCTAAACACAAATTATTTTAAATTGTTATTTACGCTTAAAGGCATTTTTGGCCATTTGCATTTTGCTCATGTTTTTCATCATCTTTTTCATGTCGTCAAATTGCTTTATAAACCTATTTACTTCAGTAATGGTATTGCCACTACCTTGCGCTATGCGCTTGCGTCTGCTGCCATTAAGCAACTGAGGGTTTTCCCTTTCGTGCAAAGTCATAGAGTAAATAATGGCTTCAATTTTATTAAATGAATCATCATCAATATCAACATCACGCAATTGCTTGCCCATGCCAGGTATCATGCCTAATAAATCTTTAATATTACCCATTTTACGGAGCTGTGCTAACTGGCTTAAAAAGTCGTTAAAATCGAACTGATTTTTACGAATTTTCTTTTGAAGTTTTGAAGCTTCTTTCTCATCAAATTGCTCTTGTGCTTTTTCAACCAAAGAAACCACATCACCCATACCCAAAATTCGGGTTGCCATTCTTTCAGGGTAAAATTCATCTAGGGTATCTAATTTTTCGCCTCTACTGGTAAATTTTATCGGCTTTTGTACGGTGTATTTAATTGAAATTGCAGCACCACCTCTTGTATCACCATCTAGTTTGGTAAGTACAACGCCATCAAAATTTAATCTATCGTTAAAGGCTTTTGCTGTGTTTACGGCATCTTGCCCAGTCATAGAATCTACTACAAACAAAGTTTCGTGTGGATCGGTAGCTTTTTTTACCGCAGAAATTTCGTTCATCATGTCTTCATCAACCGCCAATCTACCAGCGGTATCAATTATTACTACATTCTTATTTAAAGCTTTGGCTTCTTTTAAAGCTTGCTCAGCAATTTTTACTGGTTCTTTACTTCCTACCTGTGTAAATACTGGCACACCAATTTGCTCGCCCAATACTTGAAGCTGATCAATTGCGGCTGGTCTGTACACATCTCCTGCAACTAAAAGTGGTTGTTTGGCTTTTTTTTCTTTTAAGTATTTTGCCAACTTACCGCAAAAGGTTGTTTTACCCGAACCCTGTAAACCTGCTATTAAAATAACCGTTGGGTTGCCATTAAGGTTAATGCCTTCTTTTTGGCCACCCATTAATTGGGTTAACTCATCATGTACAATTTTAGTTAACAACTGGCCTGGCGAAACTGCACTTAAAACCTTTTCACCTAATGCTCTTTCCTTAATCTTATCAGTAAACTCTTTGGCAATTTTATAGTTAACATCTGCATCAACCAATGCACGCCTAATTTCTTTAACGGTGGCAGCGATATTTATTTCGGAAATCTTTCCTTGCCCTTTTAGGGTTTGAAAAGCACCTTCTAGTCTGTCTTGTAAGTTTTCAAACATAATTTATACTGTTATAAATTTAAAACGGTGTTAACCATATTTGGTTATACGCATTAATTAAAACAAATTTAGCGCAAAAATATAATTAGCTTTTGTAAAATTGGATAAATAAAAAAGCCCAAACATTACGATTGGGCTTTAAAATTTTTGTGACGTTGTTTTAGCTTCCTAAGTACGAAACCAAAAGTTTACTCCTTGAGGTAGTTCTTAGTTTATTTATTGCTTTGTCTTTTATTTGTCTAACTCTTTCTCTAGTTAAACCAAATTTGTCTCCTATATCTTCTAACGACATGCTGTGAGAGTCAGTTAATCCAAAATATAGTTTAATAACATCTCTTTGTCTTTCGGTTAAGGTAGACAATGATCTTTCAATTTCTTTTCTTAAAGATTGGCTGTACTCTAATGCTTGGTCAGTTTTTGGCGTATTTCCATTTTCTAAAACATCTAGCAACGAGTTGTCTTCACCAACAACAAAAGGTGCATCAACTGAAATATGACGTGCAGCTACACCTAATGTAGTTTCTACTTCATCAGTTTCGATATCTAAAACTTCAGCCAATTCATCAGCAGATGGTTCTCTTTCAAACTCTTGCTCTAAAGCAGAAAATGCTTTATTAATTTTATTTAATGAACCAACCTTGTTTAATGGTAACCTAACAATACGAGATTGTTCGGCTAAAGCCTGTAAAATTGATTGTCTAATCCACCAAACTGCATAAGAAATAAATTTAAAACCTCTGGTTTCATCAAATCTTTGTGCGGCTTTAATTAAACCTAAGTTGCCTTCATTAATTAAATCACTTAATGATAAGCCTTGGTTTTGATATTGTTTTGCAACGGAAACCACAAATCTTAAGTTGGCTTTCGTCAACTTCTCCAAGGCTATTTGGTCGCCTTGTTTAATACGTTTCGCTAAATCTACTTCTTCCTCAGGAGTTAACAACTCCACCTTTCCAATTTCTTGAAGATATTTTTCAAGTGATTGACTTTCGCGATTAGTAATTGATTTAGTAATTTTTAGTTGCCTCATATGCTTCTGTTTATAACGATTTTTAAGGGGAATGCAAATCTAATTTTTATTTAAGTTTAATTCAACTATTTGTTACTGTTAGGTTAAGAAAAATTGAATTGTTTATTAACTAATCAAAATTAGTTTCAATGTTTTTAACAGAAATGCGCGTTATAAGTTCCGAATAGTGTAAAATAAATTTTGAAATATCGTTTTTTGTTTTATAATTGCAACATTAATTAAGTTTTAATGTCAGATAGAAAGGAATATAAAGTAGAAATAGCAGTTAGATCGTCACCAGGAATCTTGTTCAATTTTTTGTCAACTCCGTCAGGTTTAGCTCAATGGTTTGCCGATTCGGTTGATATAAATGAAAATATATACAGCTTTTTTTGGAATGGTGCTGAGGAAAAGGCAGAGTTGGTTGAGTCTGTTGAAGATGAATCGATAAAATTCAGATGGGATTGGATGGAAGAAGAAGAGTATTTTGAATTTGTTATAGGCAAATCTGAAGTAACTGGAGATACCATTCTTTTTATAACTGATTTTGCTGATGAATTTGACATGGAAGACAACAAGATGCTTTGGGAAAGTCAAATTGATACCCTAAAGAAAAGCTTGGGAGCAGGCTAATCATAATAAAACTTAAAACATTTCAACTAAATTACACTTTGGCAAGTATTTTGGTAATTGATTTTGTTATAAATTGGTAACCAATGCGCATAGTTGACAGGCTTGTTTTCAAATCTTTTTTAGGCCCCTTTGCCATTACCTTTTTTATCTCATTGTTTGTATTTCTCATGCAATTTTTGTGGAAATATATTGATGATTTAGTAGGTAAAGGGCTAGAGAACCACTATATATTGGAGTTGTTGTTTTATGCATCTGCCACTTTAGTGCCTATGGCATTGCCGTTGGCTGTGCTGTTGGCTAGTATTATGACTTTTGGCAACATGGGCGAACATTACGAGTTGGTGTCGCTAAAATCATCTGGCGTATCGTTGTTTAGAATAATGTTGCCTCTCATCATATTCATTTGTTTTGTAAGTATGGGTGCATTTTGGTTTTCGAATAATGTATTGCCAGCAGCTAATTTGAAGTACTACAGGTTATTACAAAGCATAAGACATAAAAAGCCCGCATTAGATTTTAAGCCAAATAAATTTAACAATAGCATTGATGGTTATACTATTAAAATAGGAGAAAAGGGGCCAGAAGGCAGGATGCTATATGATATTATGGTATATGACCACACTAGCGGTGATGGCAATACAAAGGTAATTTTAGCAGAAGAAGGAGAAATGTATGTTGATGGTAGCGGAGACTTTTTAATGTTTAAAATGAAAAATGGCAGCATGTATGAAGAGGTGGTGCCCAAAAATAAAAATGAACCTACGTACGAACATTCTCGCACACAATTTAAAGCGTATGATAAGGTTTTCGATTTATCCATCTTTAAATTAGATAAGCTGGAAGAAGACTTGTTTAAGAAGCATTATTTTATGCTCAACATTAGTCAACTCAATACCAACATAGATTCTATTAATAAAGAGTTAGCCTTGAGAGATAAGCAATACGATATGAGGGTAACTCCATATTACGCTTTTATAAAAGACAGCACAATAATGGACCAAGTAAATGCTTATTCCAAAAAGGATAGTCTATTTGAGGGTAGCCTAGGTAAAACAATAACATTTAAGTATAGAGATAAAGAAATTGATGGCTCGGTAATAAATTTAATAATGCCAGATAAGCGAAAGGCAGCAATTACCCGTGCTTTAACATTGGCAAGAAGTGTGAAAACCCATACGCAAATTGCCATAGGTGCCAAGGATAGAAGGTCAATTGCATTGATTAGACACAAAGTTGAAAAACACCGAAAATTTACCTTAAGCATAGCTTGTTTAGTGCTATTTTTTATTGGAGCTCCGTTGGGAGCAATTATTAGAAAGGGTGGACTCGGACTGCCAATGGTTTTTTCGGTAGTGTTTTTTATCGTATTTCATGTACTTACAACAATGGGTAAAAAAATGGCTGATGATGCTGTACTTTCGCCTTTTGTAGGCATGTGGTTGGCTATATTTATATTGTTTCCTATTGGGGTTTGGTTAACTTATAAAAGTATGAACGACTCTGCATTGTTTAATATGGATGCCTACGTGATGAAGTTTAATAAGCTATTTAAGAGAAAGGATAAAATAAAAGCTAACAATGAAGCAACTGATTAAAAGCAACCTCATTTTTTATATTGGGTTTTTGGTATGGTTTACCGTTTCACTAACCAGTTTGTTTATTATTAGCAAAGGTGATGCGGTAATTTGGGCCAACCAAAATAGAACCGATTTTTTAGATCAGTTATTTGTAGCGGCATCTGCCATTGTTGAAGTAGAAGGACTAATTATTTTTGCAATACTTAGTACAGCTATTAGTTTTAAAAGGTTTTTTATGTATGCGTTTACCATGCTTGGAGCATTGCTAACTAGCAGTACGTTAAAAAAGCAAGTATTCCCCAATAATGTGCGCCCAAGAAAATATTTCGAAAACATTTACGAGCTCAATCTAATTGATGGTGTAAACGTGCACTCCAACTTCAGTTTTCCATCTGGCCACACCATAGCTGCGTTTGCTTTGTTTACTTTTTTTGCATTGTCTAATAAAAACAAATGGATAAAAGTTATATCACTATTAATGGCGCTCTCAGTGGCATTTTCTCGCATATATCTTTCGCAACATTTTTTAATGGATACAGTTGCAGGTTCAATTTTAGGTGTGCTCCTTGCCACGGTTATTTATTATTACTTAGACTTACACTTTTTGAGTAAAAAACGTTGGGCTAACACGCCAATGCATAAAAATCCATTTAAAAAATGGGCGTAAAACAAAAAGATGTTTTAGCCATAATTTTAGTGGCAGCTCTTTTGTTTATTCCTTTTTTGGGCAAGGTTCATTTATTTGATTGGGATGAAATAAATTTTGCTGAATCGGCCAGAGAAATGATTGTTACAGGCGATTACTTTCATGTGCAAATTAACTATCAGCAATTTTGGGAAAAGCCACCACTTTTTATTTGGATGCAAGTGGCCAGCATGAAGGTTTTTGGTGTTAATGAATTTGCTGCTCGTTTTCCCAATGCTATAGCTGGCATTGCCACGTTAGTTGCGCTATACCTTATTGGCTTTAAATTGTTTAACAGAAAGTTCGCACTTATTTGGGTATTGGTTTATTCGGCTAGCGTAACGCCCCATTTGTATTTTAAGTCGGGTTTAATTGATCCTTGGTTTAATTTATTTATGTTTTTAAGTTGTTACTTTTTGTTTCGGTTATGTATAAAAGATAGGCAAGCCAAGAGTTACAAATTTGCATTGCTGGCTGGCTTAGCCGGTGGTTTAGCAGTTTTAACTAAAGGGCCTGTTGCCATTTTACTTGTGGGCTTAACCTTTATAATTTATTGGTTGATTAAAAAAACAAAAACGGGCATTAGGTTACCCGAGTTTCTATTGGTTTTGGTTACAGGTTTGCTAACTACATTTTTATGGTTTGGGTTTGAAGTACTTAATAATGGTTGGTGGTTTATGAGTGAATTTATAAACTACCAAATAGAATTGTTAAAAAAGCCAGTGGCAGGCCATGCAGGTCCATTTTTTTACCACTGGGTAGTAGTGTTAATTGGTTGCTTTCCCGCTTCTATTTTTCTGTTTTTGGCCTTTAGTAAAAAGCAGAATTTAAAACTTAAACAAAATGCTTACAAACTTTGGATGGTAATTATGCTTTTGGTTGTGCTGGTGATTTTCAGTATTGTAAAAACTAAAATTGTTCACTATTCTTCATTGGCATATTTTCCGGTAGGCTTTTTAGCTGCGTTAGGAATTTACAATTGGTTAAAAGGAGAAGCTAAGTTTAAGATAGCGCACAAAATATTACTGAGCATTGTAGGTTTCATTTATGTTACTGCAGGCATCTTGTTTCCTATTTTGGGTAAAAACCCAACTACTTTAGCACCGCTTATAAAAGATCAATTTGGCAAGGCCAACCTGCAAGCCATTGTAAATTGGAGTTATGCCGAAATGCTTGTAGGTATTGTATTGTTGGCAGGAATAATAGTATTTTTTACATTTAGTTTTAAACAGCAAAAGCAAAAAGCTGTGTTGGCATTATTGGTAAGCAGTATAATGTTTGTACAATGTTTTTTGTACATTTTTGTTCCAAAAATTGAGTTGTATTCACAAAATGCAGCAGTTGAATTTTATAAAAGCCAACAAGGTAAAAATGTATATGTGGATGTGGCAGGTTTTAAAAGCTATGCCCAATTGTTTTATGCTAAAAAAACCAATCCGGTTAACAAAAATGCCTTAGACAATAAATGGCTTACAGAAGGTGAAATTGACAAAACAACGTATTTGGTTACCAAAATTAATAGGGCAGATGAGTATGGTGCAAAGCCAGGTTATGAAGAGCTTTACAGAAAAAATGGCTTTGTATTTTTTAAGAGAGAACCCAAAAATTAGTGATATATCTTAGATTTCATTAAGCCCATTTTATTGAAAAAGTGCTTAAAAGAAGTAGCAATTACGCCTATACCATAAGTTGAGCTTCTACTAAAGTTAATAGAAGAAGCTTCTTCAAAATACTTGGTTGGGCAAGTTATTTCGCCAATAGCGTAACCTTTATATATTATTTGAGATAACATTTGATTGTCAAACAAGAAATCGTCAGAATTTTTCATAAATGAAATGTTTTCCAATACTTCTTTAGAAAATGCGCGGTAACCAGTATGATATTCGCTTAACTTTTGTCCTACCAATATGTTTTGGCCAAATGTGAGTAATCGATTAGCAATATATTTGTAAATAGGCATGCCACCCTTTAATGCACCGTTGCCCAAAATGCGCGAACCCAGTACAACAGGGTATAAATTATTGCCAATTAAACTAACCATTGCTGGTATTAACTGCGGTGTGTATTGGTAGTCGGGGTGCAACATTATCACAATATCGGCACCTAAAGTAAGAGCTTTTTGGTAGCAAGACTTTTGATTGCCTCCGTAACCTGTATTCTGCTCATGTTTAATAATGTGTTTAATTCCCAATTTTTCGCCAACCTCTACTGTATCATCTTTAGAGGCATCATCTACCAAAACCACTTCATCAACTATATCAAAAGGAATTTCGGCATAGGTTTGCTCTAAAGTTAAGGCTGCATTATACGCAGGCAATACAACTACTACTTTTTGATTGTTATACATTCTCGCGCGAATTTAAGCCAAAGTTTAATATTGACCCAAATGACAGTAACTTTACACTACCGTAGCATATGGAAATATTGGTGTTATCTCCCAAATACCTTTACCCACCTAATGATGGTGGTGCTTTAGGCGTCTTAAGCATGTTAAAAGGTTTTAAACAAAATGGTGTAAACGTTCACCTTATTTGTGTTTCAACCAACAAACATAAAGCGCCTGCGCAATTGCATAACGAGTTGTTGCAACTCGCCACGGTTGATACTGTTTTTATTAATACAGATGTAAATGTAAAAGATGCATTCTTTAATCTATTTTCAAAGCAATCATACAACATTCAGCGTTTTATAAGCAATGATTTTAAACGAAAAATCATGGAGGTTTTAAATTCTAAAACATTTGATGTGGTTCAGTTTGAAGGTTTATACATGGCTCCATATGCAGGCATAGTAAAAGAACATAGCAATGCAAAAATGGTATTAAGAGCCCATAATGTTGAACACCACATTTGGGAAGATTTAGCCAATGAACAAGGCACTTTAAAGAAAGTATATTTTAATGTGTTATCGCAAAGGTTAAAAGCGTATGAAGAAAATGTGCGACATAATTTTGATGCTATCTGTACAATTACGAGTGAAGATGAAGATTATTTTAAATCATTAAATGGAAAAGCCAAAACGTTTTTTACACCCTTTATGATAGATGCTGATAGCTATAAAGTAAAGGTAGAACGAGATTTAAATAGTGTTGGCTTTATTGGGGCGTTAGATTGGATGCCCAATTTAAAGGCGCTCGACTGGCTATTGGCTGAGGTTTGGCCGTTGGTTTTAAAACAAAACAGCAACTTGGAATTAAAAGTTGCTGGTCGCAATATGCCAAGTGAATATGTTAATCGAAAAATTAGCAGCGTTAAATTTTTAGGAGAAGTAGAAAATGCCAAAACCTTTATAAGTAGCTGTGGCGTTTTGGCTGTGCCTTTGTTTAGTGGCAGTGGTGTAAGGGTTAAAATTATTGAAGCTTTGGCATTAAACACACCTGTTGTAGCAACTACTATTGCTACAGATGGTTTAAATGCCGGGTTTGAAAATTATGTAGAAGTTGCAGATTTACCCCAAGCATTTGCAAATGCAATTGTCGATTCACTCATTAAAACCAATCAATTATCTGCAAATTATGTTGAAACACAATATGGAGAGAAGGCAGTAGCTGCCAAACACCTTAACCAATTGAAATTGTTATAACATGGAAATGGTTTGGATGCTTTTGTTTGCGTTGTGTTTGTTTTCATTGATATATACCTATGTGCTTTATCCATTAACTATGAGGGTGTGGGCAAAAGGTGAAATTTTAAATAATGATGACTGTGCTTTAGCACAATTACCCAATGCGACAATTATCATTGCAGCTTATAATGAAGAAAGTGTAATTGAAACCACACTGAGCAAAATCAAAGAGTCTGTCAATTTTAAACAGCTAGAAGTTTTGATTGGCTCAGATGGAAGTACGGATAAAACCAATGAAATTGTAGAACGATTTGCGGCTGAAAATGTCAATATCCATTTATACGTTTTTGAGCGCAATGGCAAGGTGGCCATATTAAATGCGCTAATGCAAAACGCTACACATCAATTGGTAGTGTTGATGGATGCGAATATTAAATTATCAAATGATTGCTTGCCCAAAATGCTAATGCACTTTACCGATAATAATATAGGATTGGTAGGTGCGAATATTAAAAACGTAACCAACAACAGCAAAGAACTAAAAGACATTTCGCCTTATGAGGATGCATATGTGAACAATGAAAATGAGTTAAAATATAATGAGGGTGTGGTTTTTGGAAGTATGATGGGGCCATTTGGTGGGTGTTATGCTATAAGAAAAGAACTTTACAAGAACATACCGACCAACTTCTTGGTTGATGATTTTCATATTTGTATGAATGTTCTAAAACAAAACAAAAAAGCAGTGTTGGCTAAAGATGCCTGGTGCTATGAGCAGTTGGCAAGTACTTTACAAAGCGAATTTAATCGCAAAAGACGCATTTCAGCTGGCAATTTTCAAAATTTAATGGTTTTTAAAACATTGCTGTTTAAGGGTAAAAATGGGGTAGGGTTCACTTTCTTTTCACACAAAGTTTTAAGGTGGAAAGGCCCATTCCTGTTTCTCTACCTAGTATTAAGTAGTTTAATGCTATTCAAGTATCATCTGCTTTTTGGAATTATGTTTTTAGGTCTTATGTTATTGATGTGCGTACCTATTTTAAATTGGTTATTGTTAAAACTAAAAATCAGAATACCTTTGATGCAGAAAGTTGCCTATTTCGTTTTAATGAATATTGCATTACATATGGGATTTGTTGACTGGCTTACCGGTATAAAAAGCGGTATTTGGCAACCTACAAAAAGAAAATAAAATGTTAAAAAAATCACCTTTTGATAGTATTGAAGAGGCCATTGAGGCGATAAAAAATGGTGAAATCATAATAGTAGTTGATGATGAAGACCGTGAAAATGAAGGCGACTTTATAGTTGCAGCAGAAAAGGTAACACCAGAAGTAGTAAACTTTATGATAACCCATGGTAGAGGTTTGGTTTGCGCTCCTTTAATTGAAGATAGGTGCAAAGAGTTAGGTTTAAACCCAATGGTAAGCGACAATAATTCAATGCACGAAACCGCATTTACTGTAACAGTCGATTTATTAGGTCATGGCTGCAGCACAGGTGTTTCAACTTATGACAGAGCTACAACCATACGAGCATTGGTTGATGATAAAATGACGGCAAAGGATTTTGCCAAGCCAGGACACATTTTTCCTTTGATAGCCAAAAAAGGTGGAGTATTAAGAAGAACAGGACATACAGAAGCGGCAATTGATTTGGCAAGGTTGGCAGGATTGAAGCCCGCAGGTGCTTTAGTTGAAATAATGAATGAAGACGGCACCATGGCGCGTATGCCAGAGTTGGTGCAAATTGCCAAAAAGCACAACTTAAAATTAATTTCAATAAAAGATTTGGTAAACTACCGCCTAAAAAAAGAAAGATTAATAGAAGAAGAAGTTAGCGTAAATATGCCAACCAAGTTTGGCGATTTTGAGTTAATAGCATACCGCCAAACCACTACAGATGATGTACATATAGCATTAAAAAAAGGAAATTGGGAGCGTGATGAGCCAGTTTTGACCAGGGTTCACTCATCTTGTTTTACAGGAGACATCTTGGCCTCATTGCGCTGCGATTGTGGTGATCAACTACATGCATCATTGAGTTTAATTGAAAAAGAAGGCAAAGGCCTTTTGTTATACATGCGCCAAGAAGGTAGAGGCATTGGTTTAATAAATAAACTTAAGGCCTATAAGTTGCAAGAAGAAGGTATGGATACAGTTGAAGCCAATTTAAAATTAGGTTTTGGCATGGATCAAAGAGATTATGGTATTGGTGCACAAATATTGGAAGACTTAAATGTTACAAAAATTAGATTGATAACCAATAATCCTAAGAAAAGGGTAGCGTTAAAAGGATATAATATAGAGATTATAGAAAATGTGCCTATTGAAGTTTCCCCCAATAGGCACAATGAATTTTACCTACAAACCAAACGCGACAAAATGGGACATGAAATACTTCAAGATCCCAAATAGAATTACTTTCTCGGCATAGAGAACGCTTGTGTAGATAAATTGCTTTTACCAGTTGATAGCATTATAGTGTATGTTTAAAGAGTGTTGAAAGTCTCATTTAATCTGTTTTCTTTAGTATTGCCATAGGAAAAGGCCCATAACACTTTTCTTCACCAACAACCCATTGGCAAATTAAGTCACCATCTACAGCTCCATATTTTTCCTTAAATACCTCATCAAGCTCACTTAACTCGGCATTCATTTTAATGCCAATTACCCTAGATACTAGCATAACTGGACCACCAGAGTTAATTGTTACTTCATCACCTACTTTAATTCTCGGCATATAAAACATAATAATAGTTTTAATCAGTTAGTTAAAAAGTATAAATCTTGTTAATGGCAGCGGGAGGATAGTTGTATTCAAATATTTTCCCATTTTTTTCAAATGTGCACAGAATGTCACCTGCAAAACATTTCCTATTTGTTTTTTCATCATAGAACTGTTCCTTAACAAAACCGGTAACGGTTAATTTGGTGTTACCTAACCAAAACTCTACTAAATCTCCAATTTTAAAATCGTGCTTTATCATAATCTTTTGCTTTACCTTGTTTATTTCGCTCTTCTAGTTATTTAAAAGTCATTAGGGATGGAGCGAACAACTCCACCCTTAAAGACTTAATTGAATGACTATAAAGAACGAAAGCTAATCTGTTGGTCTGCTGAACTTATTAGGGACAGTTTTCCAACTTAACCTGAGGTAAAGGTATTGGCAAAATAGGGGGTACAAAGGAACTGAAATACACAGTATGTGACATACGTATATATACGTGCAGGAAAATGCAAAGGGATGCATCCTACTGATAGTCAGTCGATTAGCCTGACTAATATTTAATCAATTTGCGCACAAATGTGACTGAACACATTTGGCATTCTTAAGTTAACAGCTCAGTTGAGCTGGGATATTATATTCTCCGATCTAGTCATGAATATCTTCATTGTCATCCCACCCAAACTTCATGGCATCTTCATACATATCAGGATTATCCATTACTTGGTTAATCTGATCTTGGTAATCGGCTGCTACGCTGTCTGTGAAATCTGCAGGTGATAGTAGTACACCTAAGTACATTAATATTGAAAATAAAATATCCATTTTAACTCGGTTTAAAATTCGGCTACTTTACAATAGTATAAAGTATTACAAAATTAAGTTATATGGAAAGTTGCAATAGTATGCTGCCTTTATGAAGTGGAGTATTCACTATACTTTGTGACTTGGTTAATAGTAAGGGTTAATATTTTTAGTGTAATTAAACTGTTGAAATACAGTTATATGATTACTTATTTGTCACGTATATATATATATTTATGTGACTATAAATATATACTTATATTTACAATATTTAATTGAATATTTCTTACAACAATTAATACGTAAAGCCGAATAAAATGTTTCATCTAATTGAATAAAAATGGAAAGTTTAAAGCAAATTATAAAAATTGCTAGCAAAAGACGTCTAAAAAATTTAGAAGTTATTGATTCCAAAATTCTGGCAGATAAAAATAACTTGTACCATAAATTTTACAATGGTGTCAATTCGGGTCAATTCTCCTCTGATCAAGATGCATCTAGTTACTTTTATAGCGCGAAACCAACAGATCCAAGATATCGAAAGTTAAAATCTAGATTTAAAAATAGATTGTATAATTCGGTTATATTTTTCGACAGTGAAAATCAAAAGGTATCTAGTTATCAACGAATGTATTACCGAAACTACAGAGATTTTATCTCTCTCATGTTTGTCATTAAAAATGGTGGACGGCAAGTTATTGTAAAAGATGCGTTAAAGTTGCTAAAAACAGTAAGTAAATATGAATTCTATGATATTTCAATTTTGCTCTCTCAATTATTAATGGAGTATTACTCTATAATTAATGATCATTCCAAATTTTCCAAAATTAGGGACAAAAATATTGAGTTTATGGAAAAATTTAGTCTACAAAATGAGTCAAAGGAGCTATCATTTCTATCCGATTTAATAGCGAAAAATAGCAAATTAAATGTTAATATCAAATTAAAGGAGTTAATGGATATTTTTAATAAAATAGTGAAAATTTCCAAGAAATCGAACTGTAATATTATAGCCAACAACAGATTCAATTGCGCTATTCAATACTTCACTCAATTGCGAGATTATAAAAGGCTATTATGTTCTATTGCTGAATACGAAAGCTATCTTTTACAAAACACACTCTTTTCTACTAAGAACAAAATTGCAAAACTTTCTTTTTTTAAACTTTTGGCTTATCTACATCAATCAGAGTTTAAGAAGGGATCGGAATGTGTGGAAATGGTAGATGGCATTGTGACGATAGGTACCAACAACTGGGCGCTGTTCAAAGAATACCATTACCTACTATCAATAAAAACCGAGCGTTATTATCAAGCATTTGATGTATTGCATACGGTTACTTCTCATCCAAGGTTTAATACTACCTTATCTAATCAAAAAGAACGTTGGCGCATATTTGAGGCTTATTTAGAGTGGGTAATTGTTAACAACAAAGGGTTGAATGAACGCATTGCCACTTTTAGGATTGACAAAGGACAAAAGCCTGATAAAACATTTCGTTTGGCTAAGTTTTTAAATGATGTACCTACTTACGAAAAAGATAAAAGAGGATTAAACGTTGCCATTATAATTATTGGTATTCTTTGGAATTTAAAGAGAGAGAATTTTAATCCAATAATCGATAAACAAGATTCATTAAAAACATATGCACAACGTTATTTAAAAGAAGATGACTCTTACCGCTCAAAAATGTTTTTATATATGTTAATCACCATGATTAAAAAATCATTTAACTATGAAAAAACCAAACGTTTAAGCAAAAAATACTTTGATAAACTCAAAACCAAAGACATGCACTATCAAGGCGGTTCAATTGATTTAGAGATTGTGCCTTATGAAAAACTTTGGCCTATGGTGTTAAAATTGTTAAAAGAGCATGAAGGTAAGTAGTTGGTTTAATTCCACCCCCTAACCCCCGCCAGCGGGGGACAAAATATCGAATTGCTCCAAAACACACTTGAAACAAGAATATTTTTGATTATCTAAAATTATATCCTCCCTGGGGAGGCTAGGAGGGGGAACAATTTGAAATTGAAACTCGCATTTTTAACTTTACCTATCATGCAACTAGCTAACTCTAGTAACAACTGGCATTACAACAAAAAACTACAACCTTTGGCAAAAAAGCTAAGGGCCAAAATGACTAAAGCAGAAGCATGCTTGTGGAAATACGTTTTAAGCGGCCGAACTATTGAATTTCAATTTAGAAGACAAAGACCGGTGCTTAACTATATAGTCGATTTTATGTGTAAAGATTTAATGTTGATTATAGAAGTAGATGGTATGACCCATGAGGATGAAGAGGTTTTCGCTAAAGATGAAATCCGTCAAAAGAAATTGGAAAGTGCAGGATTTACAGTTCTAAGGTTTAATGATGAAGAGGTACTTAAAGACATTGAGAATGTTGAAGCAGAAATTGTGGCTTTTATTGAAAGGTGTAATTCCACCCCCTAACCCCCGCCAGCGGGGACAAATTTTCGAGTATCAACTAAGTTATTTTGTTAGGAGCAATTCACAATAACCTAAATATTTGTCCTCTCATATTGAGCTTTTCTGGAAGAAAGCTGTCGAAATAGGGAGGCTAGGAGGGGGAATGAGTCCTCAAGCGCAGGCCTGAAGGCTAGAAAAGAAACTATAAATTTTTATTTGAATCGTATTTGCGAACTTTTTGCAAATCAAAAGAAGTGAAGCAATCTCTTACTTGAAATTACATCTAAATAGAACTGCTTTGAAAGCAAAAGACTGCCGCACAACATCCGCCAACAAGCGGATGGCTCGCAGATACGAATACTCTTAAGCATTTCCCACACCCTGTCTCCTTGCAGCAGGCTTCCCCCGCCGGCGGGGGACATAACAGCGAGTCAAAACTATATGGGTAGCTCTTGACTTGACCTGAAATAGGTTGACTTGGAGAAACACTAAGAAGAGACTGGGTCGGTAGCATTTTCAATTATTTCTTCTTCAGTTATATTCCTAAAAGAAAATTTATAACCTTCATATATTGCTAAACCGTAAAACAGAAAATCCATTGGATGAAACGTTTCAACCAAAATGGAAGGAACTCGAGCATAATCAATCAATGGGATTACTTCTAAAAAGCTAATTCCTAAATCTTGTGCAGCATAAGCCATAATAGTTAGAAAATTACCCATTAGACAGCCAATTAAGGCAAAAACAGCGCCTAAATAGCCATAAAATTTTTCAATTCCTTTACCTGCGTACCTTATAGCAAAACCTACAATTATGCCAACACCAATGGCCATAAAGCCTATTTGATAATCTGTTATAATGGTAATTATGGCCCAAAGTGCAGCCGATAACAATACTGCAACAATACCAATAATAATAGCACCGGATAAATTTTGTTCACTTTCTAGTTGCTCATAGTAAGCTTGTAGCTTGGTTTCGTTAATTTCAATTCCCTGCTCTTCTTCTATTTCTTGAGATTGTTCTGCTAAATCTTCATCTAAGCTATGGTTTTGATTGTCCATGTTTTTTGGTTTTTATGTATTGGCAGAATAGACAAAAACGCTTATTAAATGTAATTAAATATGCTGATAAGCAAAGGGTAACAATCTCTGGCGGTGCTTTATACCCTTAATCAGCAGATTCATGCAAAGCAATTCTATTTCCTTCACTATCTTCAAACTCGGCAACAAAACCTAAGTCTCCATTTGAAGTTTTTGGGTACAAAATTTTACCACCATTGCCTACAGCTTTTTGTAAAGTTTGGTCAATGTTTTTGCTGTAGAAATAAATCAATACTCCGTTATTAGTGGGTTTGTACACATCACCTTTTGCCAATGCTCCCGTAATTCCTGTGTTCTTATCTTCATAAGGAAACATAGCCATTTCATAACCGTCAATTTCCACTTTTTTAAAAGTAAAGCCAAATACCGATTGGTAGAATTGAATTGCTCGTTCTATATCAGTAACAGGTATTTCAAAATATACAACGGGATTTGATTTCATTGATGCGTGGTTTGTGTTTTGTAGGGTTTGCGATACGTTAAGACGAGTTTGAAAGTAAGGAGAATTGGGGTTTATGCTACGATTAAGTTATAATAGCTTATACTTTTTCCGCGATTTTCTAACCCTATACACTAGATAAATAATCACTAACAACGAAACAGTGCTACAAAGAAATGGCAGCTGAGGACCAGTATTCACAATGCCTCTAGTTTGAGAAATACTTTGATTTTGACTGAGCAAGATGTTATCGTAGAATGAGTCTAATATTCCTTGAGAATAATTATGATAACTCAAATAGCTAAAAGCATACAGACTGTAATCCAATGTTAGAATTGTACTACTATAAAAAGGTGTTTTGGAATTTGGTTTAAAGTGTTGACATGATAAGGCCTTGTACCTACCAAGATTAGTCAAATTGCAAACTTGGCTATCAGCTTGGATTTCTTGCGTTATTCCTTTGTAATATTCTTCATACTTTGATTCAATAGTAGCCATATTAGATGGAAAATCCATTCTTGCTTCATAACTGTCGTGTGGTATATAAGTTGTTTTTTGAATAATTAAATTAGAACTATCTGATTGTTCTGTAAACCAAGAAATAAATTCAGCATTGTCAATGATTGTATCATGCATGAATACTTCCTCAAAAGGCACTTTGAATGAAACAATACTATCAAAATCAAACTCTTGCCAGGCAGCTGCTTGAATTTTGTTTGCTTGAATCCAAATCAAAGCAAATGTTAAAAAGAAGAGAGCAGAACTGCTAGATTTCAAAGTATTGGGAGTTCATCAGAAAACTAAAGTTAGCGAAAATCTATGATGTTACCTTCAATGGGAAAGACAATTTAGATATTGATTCTAATACAGCGTTAGTCCCAAGTAATGCCTGAATTGGCTTTTAACTTTGAAGAGCGGTTAAGAGATTTGTTTTCTAATTTATTCCAAAATCCAATCCTTGGTTATATCAGGGTTTGCCTCAACTTTTTCATTAAAACAGTCGTATAAATAGAATCGATCTTTTTTTGGTTTGAACTTCAAGAAAACCGCAGTTACTTTTCCGTTTTTATAATCTTCATATTTATCGGATGGAATCAGCAAATTAAAAATTGTTTTACCGTCTTTAGATAATTCAGATATTAAAAAGTATCTCCAATATTTCGTGGGCTGATTTTTTTTACCCCTTTTAACGAGCGTAAGTTCCTTATCAAAAACCTCTTTAGCAACTTCAGCTATGATCAGATCATTCTTTTTAGTATAGGTAAGAGGAATATTTTTCTACAGCTTTCTAATTCAGCCTCTCCATAAAATAGCTCGTTTGATGCGGGCTTACTAGACATTAAAGCTAGAATGGGAATGAGTAGTAAATATTTATATATCATATTAATTAGTTGAAGTTAGATATTAAAGATAAATGATTACTGAGAATTACTTTAAATAATCCACGGAATTAGGTTTAATAGTTTGCAATAGTTTTAAAGATAATTTAGAAATATTTTGCATTTTTTCATGCGCATCATTCCTGGCGTTTTGTCTTCTTTTACTTAAAAACCGTGAGTTGGCTTGAATATCTTCTATGGTAACAGCACCTAAGTGCATAACACCTAATCCACTGAAAATATATAATGGAAGTGCTTTTAAAAATGAAAGTAATTTCTCTGATATGCTAAGTGGTATTAAGTGTAATTGAAATTCAGAGATTGAGGGCAAACTCTCTATATACTCTTTGATCATTTCAGAATCGGGATGCGAGTTACTAAGCTTATCAAGATTAGAAAAGGCCTCAGTGATATAAGCCGCTTCATAAATATTCTTAAAATAGCTTCTGCTTAAATAATATATCTTCAGTACTTTTTGATAGATAGTTTCCATTATCCATTAATTTTCCCTGAAAAAAAATTAACTGAATAGGAATTTATATTATCCCAATTGAAACAATTCCAGATTTTGCAAGTTTCATTAATACTAATCAATGCTATAAATTGGACCATATTCTAGGCTGAATTATGAGTATTTTCAATATTTAAAAACTACAACTCATCCTCAGCCAGCACAACCAAAAAATCATTTTTGGTTAAAGTAATATTAGCATCTTTTTCTAAGTTCAGCAGCACGCCAAAGTTTTCTTTTGGGTTCATTGATAAATGACCGTATCGCACGCCTAAACATATTTCGTCACGCATTTGAGCCATGCGAATTGCATCAGCAAATGTGCAGTTTTGCTCATCTAAATCTTTAAAATATAAGTGCGCAGGTTTTACATAAATTTCGCTGCCATCTTCCTCAAAAATGTCATCATAAAACTTTTTCATTTCTGGCTGCTCGCTCAATTGCGCTAGCACCATAGTAATTAGCTTGTTGCTTATTATAAAATCATCAACATCAGTTTGTATAATTAATTCTTGATTTTCTGAATTTAATACTTGCGTTATAATGTGGGTGTCTTCACAATGCTTGTCTTCTTCTTTCATTATTCTACGCAACAACAACAAAATCATTAATGTATCAGAGTCAATCTTATCGGGTGTTTGCTCTGTAGCGTCTTGCGAAAGTATAATTATGCTATCGTAATCAAAGGGATGCATGTCTTTCAATTTCTCGTAGTTTAATGCAGCAGATGATATTAATCTAATATCAAACCGCTCATATTCTTCTTGTAAGTTTTCTATAGTATCAATAAGCAGTTGGGTAGGGTCATTAAACATTACATCAAAGCTGGCATCTTCTAAGTAATCATCACACTCACCAATAAAAATTTCGGCCACAGGATGCCAACCTAAAATCAATATTTTTTTAGAGCTTTTGGGTAACCTAATATCAGCATATTCATACTCTTTAGGTTTAAACAATTGTTGCGGTTGAAAATCTATGGTACTATCATCTTCAGCTAATATTAAAATTTCATCATCATCTTTTAACACTGTGCCAGCTTCAGGTCGCAATGAAAGAGACCCATCAGCGCCATGTATTCCTAAAGGTATGCCATCTTTAAAGTGATAGGCAAGGTTGTCGAATTTTACACCGCCCCAATTGGCTTTATAGTAATACATTTCACTACCATCAAAACTCAATATTTCGTTATACACCATTTCCAAACCACTGGTTAATGAGGTTTGCACCAACAGCTTACCCATAATGTCCCAACTGTCCAATGCAATTATATTAGGATCATCAAAAATGCCTAGCAATATTCTTTTTTCTTCATTAAATATTTCGGCAATTATAGGTAGGTCATTTTTACCGCCTTGTAAACTAATTAAAGCCATTACGGTTTTAATCACTTGGGTATCGCTTAAAACTTTTTCTTTGGGTGTGGCACTCTCAGGGCAACTTGCCAAAATAATTACTGATTTTGCCTCTTGAGCATTTACTCTTTTAAGTTCATTTAAAGAGGCTGGGTCGCCACTGCTACTAATAATTTTAGTGGTTTTGGAGTTGGGTATTCTCTTAATCAAATGATCATCCATCATTTCCTTTTCCTCTTCAGCAAGAATAACAACAGCAGCCGATTTTTCACTTTCATTGGCTAAAATCAATTCGCGAATAATATCAACTACGCGCTCATTCCAACCTAAAATTAGCGTCTGTCCTTCTTCAATAACTGGGCCTCTACCTTTTCTAAACTCGTACAACAAATTATCAATTGCTGTGGTAATAAATGCAATTAAAGCCGATAGCAATATTACTCCTGCCAAGCCAGCAATAATGGCCGCTACCTTAGCCCACGGGCCCGAATAAATATCTTGGTTCATGTTACCAGGATCTGTCATTTGCAACCAAATGGTATACGCATCTTGCCAAAAACCACGGGGCTCTTGGTCTTGCATCACTGGGTCAATACTGGTCTCGGGAAAAACAGCCATTAACAGGGCGCGTATGCCTACAATTAATAAAAATGCGACTATGAATACTACCGTTAAACTTAAAAAGATGGAGGTACCACCTTTGGCCATAAAACGTTCAAATCTATACCGTAGTTTGTTGGCTACTGATGCTTTCATGCTTGGTGTAATTTATTGGAGGCAGAAAAATAAAACAATTTATGCTTAATCCTGTTAGAATGAGCATATCTTGCAACTCTGTGCTAACTCCTAAACACGTAAGAAAGCCAATTACACAGCCCGAAATAGATGCTAACAAGCACGTTTATGATGAGCATTTTGATAAGGAGTATGCGCAAAGCATGGCTGAAGATATTTTAGGTCCTATAATGGACTATTATTTTAGAGCTAAATTTATAGGATTTGATAAAGCTCCGGTTAGAGAAAATGGCTTGCCTTTAATTTATGCAAGTAATCACTCTGGTATGTCTTTCCCGTGGGATGCCATTATTTTTAAAGCAGGTGTTTGGAGACATTTTGGTAAAAATATGGATCATTCGGTGCGCACATTAAGCGCTCCTGCATTGTCGTTTTTTCATTTAATGAATTTGTATTTGGTGCCCAACTACTGGAAAAAAGTAGGAGCAGTAGACGCTAGTTTTTTAAACTTTGAAACCATGATGCAATATGAACAAGGTCATGTTTGTATTTATCCAGAAGGTGTGCCCGGCATTGGTAAGGGCTTTAACAAGAGGTATCAATTACAGCGATTTTCAACAAGTACCATTCGTGTTGCTTTAAAACATGGCGCAACCATACAGCCACTTTCGGTGGTTAATGGCGAATTTATAAATCCATTATCATACAATGTTGGTTGGGTAAATATGATTGCGCAAATGTTGGGATTACCGTTTTTCCCAATTGGTTTAACTACTCCTTTAATCATTTTTTTTCCTTGGATGTTTTATTTTGCTTTTCCATCAAATCTAAAATACGTAAAAGGTAAGTCAGTCAATTTGCAAGATTGGTTGGAGAAGCCCGCGGAAGCAGCAAATGATGATGATGTAATAAAATTACGAGACAAGCTACAAGCTCAAATGCAGTTTGAGTTGAATGCAGCGCGCGAGCAACATGGCAAGTGGCCTTATAAAATTTGGGATTGGATGTGGACAGGCTTAAAAAACATGAATCAGTTTCCTTATCACATTCCATTGTTTTGGCCTGCCATATTTAACTACCATGATCAATTTATGAAAAAAAATCCTGGTAAAAAGTTTGTTAAGCCTAAAGGGTTATTGGGATTGTTAAAAATGATTGTTAAAACTCCCTTCACTATATTTTTCTTTATTCCAATTTTTGGATGGATTCCTATTTTACTACGTGGTTATCGAAATAAGCGATTGCGACTGAAGATTGAGATGCAGTAGGTTTTTTAGAATTAATTGCTAATTCTAAAACTTTATTAACCTTTCGACAACATCCTACGGATGGCTCAAGATGAATAAAGTATACGTTAGATTAAAATGGGTAGGTTTCATCTTGAGCATTTCCCTGAAAGGGAAGAGGTCGATCTTTTGAAACCAAAAGATGGTTTTATCTTGAGCATTTCCCTGAAAGGGAAGAGGTCGATCTTTTGAAACCAAAAGATGGTTTCATCTTGAGCATTTCCCTGAAAGGGAAGAGGTCGAAAGGTTAAACCATTTGTTATTTCTTCTTCCTTTTAGCCAACTCAACAATTTTATCCCAATTTTCTTCAATCAAAGCTTCTTTTTTTGCTCTAGACCAGCCTTTTATTTGTCGTTCAAAATCAAAGGCACTGTCTTCATCTTGAAACTCTTCAAAATACTTGAGGGTAACTGGGCGTCTTTTGCTGGTATATGATTGAGGGTTATTGTCAAAATTATGTTCGGCAATCCTTTGGTCAAGGTTGTACGTCATTCCTACATAATAGGAATTATCAGAACAAAGAAGGATGTATACGAAAAAAGGATTCAAGGTATTTGATTTGGTCTAACTAAGATAGTGAAATGACTTTATTAACCTTTCGACAACATCCTACGGATGGCTCAAGATGAATAAAGTATACGTTAGATTAAAAAGGGTAGGTTTCATCTTGAGCATTTCCCTGAAAGGGAAGAAGTCGATCTTTTGAAACCAAAAGATGGTTTCATCTTGAGCATTTCCCTGAAAGGGAAGAGGTCGATCTTTTGAAACCAAAAGATGGTTTCATCTTGAGCATTTCCCTGAAAGGGAAGAGGTTGATCTTTTGAAACCAAAAGATGGTTTCATCTTGAGCATTTCCCTGAAAGGGAAGAGGTTGATCCTTTGAAACCAAAAGATGGTTTCATCTTGAGCATTTCCCTGAAAGGGAAGAGGTCGAAAGGTTAAACCATTTTACTCAGAAAGGCTCATAAATAGAAAACTCATTACTAAATTCCGATTAAATTTCTCTTTCTTTGAAACCCAATGGGCCTAATACCACCATCAATATTTTACATACACTTTAAAACGCTTTTTAAAATAATTGAGCTCAATTGTTTTAGGCACTTTAGCATAAAACGCTTTTTGTTTACAGCGCTGTTTGTTTGGTTATGGTGTGGGTTCGTTTGGCATTTGTTTTTGTTTAGGTTGTTAGATGAAGTGTTGTTTCCAAGTTATAGAAAGGTAGCTATTAAAAAGCCGTTGTTTATCATTGCCAATCCGCGCAGTGGCACAACATTTTTACACCGTTTGTTAAGTTTGGATAGCAATCGTTTTACCTCTCCTTTTTTATATCACACCATTTTTCCATCTGTTACATTGTTTAAGATAATAGATGTACTTGGGGCTGTTGATCAAAAAATTGGTAGACCCTTGTTTAAATTTTTCAATTGGTTGGATGGTATTTTCTTTAAAGGATGGGAGCAAATACATCCTATGGGTTTTAACCAAACAGAGGAAGATGAAGGCATATTTATTTTCACTTTAATTACACCTGCAATTCATATGCTTTGTCCTTACAATAAAGGATTAGAATATTTGGTGTTGGCTGATGCAATGCCAGAAAAGAGTAGACGGAAATGGATGGCGTTTTATAAAAACACGCTACAACGAATAGTTTATATTACGGGAAGGCAAAAAGTATTTCTTTCAAAAAATGTATTGAATACAGGTAGGTTTAAGAGCTTTTTAGAAATTTTTCCAGATGCTAGAATAGTCTATTTAGTTAGGCATCCTTACAACGCTATCCCTTCATTTTGTAGCATGTTTTCTGCTGCATGGAAAGCCCATTCTCCTGAAATTTCGGATAGCAACGTCTTAACCCAAAATTGGGGAGAAATGGCTATAAAGTTTTATAATTACTTTGATGCTTTCTTAGAAAAACTACCCAAGGAACAGCATATAACTATTGCGTTTGATGATTTGAGGGCTGACCCACTTAAGGTGATAGAAGAAATTTATGAGCACTTTAACATTAATATGGATGAAGCCTTTGTAAGTAGGTTAAAATTTGCAACACAAAACCAAAATAAATATCAAAGTAAACACAGCTATACGCTAGAGCAATACGGTTTTACTAAAGAAGAAGTACAAGCCAAACTGCCCGTAATATTTGAGAAGTACGGTTTCGAAAAATAAAAAACCCAAGCAAGGTTGTTGCTTGGGTTCTTCCCTAAAACTAAACAATATGGTAACAGAACAATGGGATGTTCTGTTCCTTTGTAATAATAAGTAGCTCCTGTTAATCAATTGGTTGCAAGCGCTCAAGGTTTTTATTAAAAGCTTGAAGCAATTAGCAAATCTATACTAGTAAATTTTATGTTAAACTGCTCCGAAAGATGCTTATTTGTTAAAGTGCCTTTATATAAATATATACCTTGCCTACAATTTAAATGTAGTTGTAAAAAAGTATCCAATCCACCATTGTCAAACATGGTAAGCAAAAAGTTAGACAATATGTTGCTAACCGCTTTGCTAGATGTGCGGGCAACGCGTGCCGCTATATTAGGCACACAGTAATGCACTACATCATAGGCTAAAAAGGTAGGATCTTCTAAAGTGGTAATCTCTGATGTTTCAAACAAGCCACCTTGGTCTATGCTAATATCAATTATTACCGATCCTTTTTTCATTTTTGCAACCATACTTTCGGTTACGATTATTGGTGAGCGACCCGATTTGCTATGTATAGCACCAATCATAACATCAGCAGTTTCCATTTCTTTAGATAATATTTTTGGATCAATTGTAGAGGTAAATACCCTTGACTCTAAGTTGTTTTGCATTCGCATTAACTTGCTTATGCTATTGTCAAATACCCTTACTTGAGCACCTAAACCCATTGCGGCTCTTGAGGCATATTCACCCACAACGCCACCACCCAATATTACTACCTTTGCAGGAGGTACTCCAGTTACTCCACCAAGTAAAATGCCTTTACCTTTATTGGTTTTACTTAGTAATTCTGAAGCAATAAGTATTGATGAACTTCCTGCAATTTCACTCATGGCCCTAACAATTGGAAACACGCCTGTGTCATCTGCCAAGTATTCAAAAGCAATGCAAGTAATTTTTTTCAATTTTAATTGCATTAACATTTCGCCAGTCATGGTTGGCAATTGTAAAGGAGAAATTAATGTTTGACCTGGTTTAAATAATTCAAGGTCTTTTTGCTTAGGCGGAGTTACTTTAAGAATAATATCTGCTTCAAACACCTTTTTTCCATCATCACAAATTTCTACGCCAGCTTCTGAGTAATCATTGTCATAAAAGTTGCTACCCACACCGGCATTACTTTCCATAATTATTCTATGTCCTCTATTAACCAAAATTGCTGCAGAAAGAGGAGTTAGTGCAACTCTTCCGTCACTATAATTTTCATCTTTAGGTATGCCAATGAACAATTGGTTAGTATCATTATCAATTTTTACCAATTGCTCTAAGGGTGAGGGAGAAAACTCTTCACTTATTTTTGGCATTTTAGGTTTAGACATGGTTAAGTTTTGGTAACAACTAAATTACAAACTTATAATATTAATTGCCCCCCGTTAAATTAGCGCTTATCAGTCGTTGGTTATTTTCAATCAAACTAATTTCGGTTTTAACATATGGCAATGGTAGCAATGCTTCTATAACCTCAGGCCACTCTATAAAACAAAACGAATTGTTATTGATGTAGTCTTCAATACCCAATTCTATAGCTTCTTCAATCGTGTTTATTCTGTATAAATCGATATGATAAATGGTCTGCCCTTTATTGCTTGCATATTCATTAACAATGGAGTAGGTGGGGCTGCTTGTTTCGGTGGTTACCCCTAATTGCTTGCACAATTCATTAATAAAGGTTGTTTTGCCTGTACCCATTTCGGCATAGAAACAGTGGAGTTTTTGATCTTCTAAATGAGCTAAATAAGTTTTTGCAGCTTGTTGAAGTTGGTTTAAACTATTTATTTGAATTTCCATAATACAGTAAGCACAAATTAAGCATAACCTTTAATTTTCTTACAGAATTTCATCACTAAAACGGTAAATAACTTCTTTTTTCATTTTGTAAAACCTTTTGGTTCTTACATTACATCCAATCATTTCTTTAAATACGTTTGACCCCAATTTTGTACAAAACCAACATTGCTGGATTTTTGTTTTGTTTTTGCCTCTAACATCATAGACCAAATCTTCTTGTTCAGTGCCGTAAAACCATGGTTGGTATAGATAAGTTATGCACTCAGCATTTAACCTAGGAAGCATTTTTTTGATTTCTAAGTCATATTGCAAGTGGTTATTGATGGCATTGCTATTAAACAGGCCTAAGTCTACCGCAATATATACTCTAAGGTTTTTAAATAAAGTCAAGCTAGCAATTACTTCATTTAATTTATCACAAACATCAAACGCCTGGGTAGTTTGGCTTATCTCAAAACCATGGATAAATAAATGAAAATCATCATTAAACATTTGCCGTTTTTCATTTCGTGGTAAAGCACTTTTCAAATTTCTCCTTTCATTTATAAAGAGGATAACATTTGGTAAAGTATAGTTTGAGCTAGGCTTGCTGTATATCACCCCTCTTTGGTTCGCAGGGAAACTATGATAAATTTTTTTCATAATAGTTAATCCTAAATTGCCACCAACTAAAGGAAAAACAATTGACTTGTAATTAAGCATTTCAGAAAACAACATAACCACAAAGCTATTGTGGCTTAACGCACTGTATTTACGTTTTGCTTATTACTCAATTTCATCAGTAAAATGATAATAAATTTCTTGTTTCATCTTAAAAAATTGATTGCCTACAATATGAAAACCTATTAGCTCTTTATACATATTAGGACCAATTTTTTTACATAACCAACACTGCTCTGGTTTGGTTTTATATTTTACTCTTACATTATTTACAAACTCTTCTTCAATGCCATAAAACCAAGGGCGGTATAAGTAAGCAACGCATTTAGCTTTTAACTTAGGGAGCATTTTTTTAATTGCCAAATCATATTGTAAGTGGTTTTTGATAACATTGCCATTTAGCACGCCTAAGTCAACTGCGATATAAATATTCAGGTTTTTAAGTTTATCCATTGAAGCAATTATTTCATTGATTTTACCACAAACCTCAAATGCCTGAGTAATTCTGTTTATTTCAAAACCATGAATGAATAAATGAAACTCATTATTTGCCAGTTGCTGTATGTTAAGTTGCTGTAGCGCACTATTTAATTTTCCCTTGTCATTTAAGTAGATGGTTGCCTTAGGCAAAGCCTTATCAACCGTTGGCTGCGTGCTTATAAAACCTCTTTTATTAACGGGGAAGTTGTGATACAACTTTTTCATAACAGTTAATCCGGCATTGCCTGCAACCTGAGGAAAAACAATTGACTTATAACTAAGTATTTCGGAAAACAACATAACCACAAAACTATTGTGGCTTAGCGCACTGTATTTACGTTTTACTTACTACTCAACTTCACAAAAGGAATAATCATTTCTTCTAGCGAAATGCCGCCATGCTGAAAGGTATCTTTAAAATACTTTACATAGTGATTGTAGTTATTGGGGTAGGCAAAAAAGTCATATTCTCTTGTAAAAATATAAGTGCTACTTAGGTGAGGCCTTGGTAAACCTACTTTAAATGGCTCTTTTACTTCATAAATTTCCTTCTTACTGTACTGCAAATTTTTCCCTTCTTTGTATCTTAAGTTGGTTGTAGTGTTGCGGTCGCCAACAACCTTTATTGGTTTTTGCACGCGTATGGTGCCATGGTCTGTAGTAACTATTAAGTTAATTTTTTGATCGGCAATCTTCTTTAATGCATTAAATAAAGGTGAATGTTCAAACCAACTCAAGGTAAGCGATCGGTAAGCAGACTCATCACTTGCCAATTCTTTAAGCACTTCCATTTCTGTTCGAGCATGGCTCAACATGTCTACAAAATTGTAAACGATAACTGATAAATCATTTTGCAACATGTTGTGTATGTTGTCTTCTAGCTCTTTTCCTTTTTGGTGGTTGGTTACCTTAAAGTAACTGCTTTTAACTTCTTTACGATACAATCTATCAAGCTGTGCTTCAAACAAGTCTTTTTCAAACATGTTTTTACCACCTTCATCAAAATCAAACTTCCAATAATCGGGGTAATATTCGTGTATTTCTTTGGGGGTTAATCCTGCAAAAATTGCATTTCTACTGTATTGGGTGGCAGTTGGTAAAATGCTATAAAACATTTCTTCAGAGTCTATCCTAAAGTATTCTGATAGTGATGGTTCCAACATTTTCCATTGGTCGTAACGTAAATTATCAATTACTACTAAAAGGGTAGGGTTTTCGTTTAAATCGGGTAATACCTTCTCCTTTATTAGGTTGTGCGACATGGTTGGTGCATCATCAGGGTTGGCAAACCAACTTTCGTAGTTTTTCTGTACAAACTTGTAAAATTCCTTGTTAGCTTCACTTTTTTGCATGGCCAAAATGTCTTGCATGTTTTCGGTGTCGCTTTTGCCTAACTCCAATTCCCAATAAACTAGTTTCTTGTAAGCTTCAGTCCATTCAGTAAAATCTAAATCATCACTAAATGTCATCATTAGTTTTTGAAACTCTTGCTGGTAGTTGCTGCTAGTTTTTTCGCTAACTAAACGCTTGTTATCAATCAACCTTTTTAAAGTAAGTTGTATTTGTTGGGGTTTAACAGGCTTTATTAAATAGTCGCTAATGCTCGATCCTATGGCCTCATCCATCAAATCTTCTTGCTCATTTTTGGTAATCATTACAATGGGCACATGCTGATTGATTTCTTTTATTTTGGGTAGAGTCTCCAATCCACTAAGGCCAGGCATACTTTCATCTAAAAAAACAACATCATAATTGTTTTCTTTCATGGAGTCAATGGCATCAACACCATTGGTAACACCTGTTACTGTGTAACCCTTGCTTTCTAAAAACATTATTTGAGGTTTAAGCAGGTCAATTTCATCATCTGCCCACAGTATGCTAATTTTACTCATGTTGTTTTATTTAACGTTATAACGCAATCAGTGCAATTATCGTTTTAATTTTCAGATAAATACTTTTAAATATTAAATCTTCCACAAATAAAAGAAAAATATTAAACGACCCGTTATTGTTGCGATATTGAAAAAACCAAAACTAAAAATTGATGAGATATAAATACCTGTTTATTGTCATTGTGCTAGCTTTAGGCCAAAGCCAGGTCTATGGCCAAATTTTGCCTAAAAAATTCACAATAGATATAGGTTCACATCTAACATCAAAAACTGATTTCGTAGACAACTTAGACCAAAATCCTGCATATTGGGAGAATAGGGTTTCGCCAACTTATGATTTTGCCCTTAAGCTCTGTCAAAACATTGGCAAACCCTTAAATTTATATGGTGGTGTTGGTTTAGGTTGGCATCACTTTGAATATAAACTACAATATACATCCAAAGACTTTCAAGTTTATAATGGAGATCAAACAGAATGGTTAGATTTTAGCGTGGTTTATTTGAAATTTCCCATTGGGCTAGAATATAATTTCCCAATAAATGAAAAAACAGTATTTGGATTAAACGCTGGTTTAACTTTTAAGGATTACTATACACGTGAATTAGAAATTAGCTTAGGTTCCACACTGTTTCGTGATTCATTCGGAATTGAAAGCGTTTATGAGCTAGATATTAGACAAGCAAAAACAGGTAATTTTTTCGGTACTGTAGACTTAGGATGTTCGGTTTATCATCAGTTAGGGAAAAACTATGTAGGTTTAAGATTAGTGTATTCAATCAATCCGAGTACAAATTATTTACCCATATTTGAAGGAAGATATTCTATATATGACACTGGAGGCTTGACTGCACAGGGTCGTTTTTTGAATTATGGCAACCACCTGGGTTTAAAATTTATGTATGTCATATCATCCAAATCGGGTTCATTGGTTATTGATGATTCTAACTTAAATTTGTTGCTGTAGCATCAAATTGTTAAATATTAAATCTTCCACAAATAAAAGAAAAATATTAAACGACCCACTATATGGTTTTGTAACCGTACCGGGTGAATTGGCGTTTGATATAATCAATCATCCCTACTTTCAACGGTTAAGGCGCATATTGCAATTGGGATTCACCAATTATGTTTATCCTGGTGCCAACCACAATCGTTTTCAGCATGCTTTAGGTGCCATGCATTTAATGACTTTGGCTATTGATACGCTTAGGCAAAAGGGTATTGAAATAAATGCTGATGAAGCTGAAGGTGCTATAATTGCTATACTTTGCCACGATATTGGTCATGGCCCATTTAGCCATGCACTTGAATTTAGCATATTGAGCAACGTTAATCATGAATTGGTTTCATTGCTAATAATGAAAAAGCTTAATGATGAGTTTGATGGAAAATTAAATACGGCCATTCAAATTTTTGAAGGAAGTCATTCTAAAAAATTTCTACATCAATTGGTAAGCAGTCAGCTAGACATGGACAGGCTAGATTATTTAAACAGAGACAGCTTTTTCTCAGGTGTACATGAAGGCACCATTGGTTGGGATCGAATAATTAAAATGCTCAATGTAGTTGAAGATGAGTTAGTTGTTGAGCAAAAGGGCATCTATTCAATTGAAAAATTTCTTATCTCTAGAAGAATAATGTATTGGCAGGTTTACCTGCATAAAACAGTTATTGCTGCAGAACATATTGCCGTTCATATTTTTAAAAGGGCAAAGGAGTTGTTTGCCAATAATGAAGAACTTTTTTTAACACAACCATTAAAGTACTTTTTTGAGCATGAAGTAAATGAGCACTCATTTGTTAATGATGCACAGGTAATTAAAAATTTTACCGAGCTAGATGATTATGATGTTTTTGCTTGCATTAAGGCTTGGTGTAATAATGCCGATTTTGTTTTAAGTTATTTAAGCAGGGCAATTGTAGATCGTTTATTGTTTAAAACAGAAGTAAGAAATACTCCTTTTGATGAGACTTATGTTGAAGCGAAAAAACAAGAGATTCAAAATAAATTTTCGCAACTAAGCAACATACAGGTAAATTATTTTGTCTTTGTTGTAGAAACGGCCAACAATGCCTACGAAAAACAGAATGATGTGATAAATATTGTATACAAAAATGGAACAGTACAAGAAATTGGAAAGGCTGCAGATTTATTAAATATTAGTGTTTTGGCCGAACCTGTTGTCAAATATTATCTTTGTTATCCTAAACTTTAAAAACCACTTTTGAATATTTCAATTACAGCCAAAGAACTTGCACAAATTATTAATGGAACAGTTATAGGCAATGAAGATGTTGCCATAAGCAAACCGGCTAAAATTGAAGAAGGAATTGAAGGCACAGTTTCATTTCTGGCCAATGAGAAATACTTGAATCATATTTATTCAACCAAAGCCTCAATAGTAATTATTAACAAAAGCTTTAGGCTAAAGCAAGAGGTAAGTCCTACGCTTATTGTGGTTGATGATGCTTACCAAGCTTTTACAACGCTTTTAGAAATGTATCAACAAGCGGCAACAACAACTGCTACAGGTGTTGAAGATGGCGCTTATGTGCATGAAACAGCTAAAGTTGGCAATGAAGTATACATAGCCTCTCAAAGCTATGTTGGGGCCAATGCGCAATTGGCCAATGCGGTTAAAATATACCCTCAAAGCTTTATTGGAGCCAATGTTACCATAGGACAAGGGAGCACCATACATTCGGGAGTTAAAATTTATGCCGATTGTGTCATAGGTGAAAATTGCATCATACACGCTGGAACAATTATAGGTAGTGATGGATTCGGTTTTGCACCAACTGCTAATGGCGATTACAAAAAAATACCCCAAACGGGCAATGTTGTTATTGAAAACAATGTAGAAATTGGCAGTAACTGTTGTATCGACAGAGCAACCGTTGGTTCTACCTACATTAGAGCAGGTGTTAAGCTAGATAACTTAATACAAGTAGCGCATAATGTAGAAATTGGAAAGAATACCGTAATTGCAGCTCAAACGGGTGTTAGTGGAAGTACAAAAATTGGCGAGCAATGCATGATAGGAGGGCAAGTAGGCTTTGTGGGTCATGTACACATTCCTGCAAGAACTAAAATACAAGCCCAAAGCGGAATAGCTAAAGAAATTAAAGAAGAAAATACGGCAGTTGCTGGCAGCCCAGCATTTGGTTATAGAGAGTGGATTAAGAGTAGTATTGTATTTCAAAAACTACCTTCTTTAATTAAAAGACTGAGGATAGTTGAAGAAAAACTAAATTTGCCAAATCAAAATCAATAAATAGCGTGAGTCATTACCAACAAACACTTAAAGGACCAGTAAATATTAAAGGGGTTGGATTGCATACTGGTGCAGAAGTAACTATGTGCTTAAAACCTGCTCCCGTTAATCATGGTATTAAATTTCAACGAGTAGATTTAGATGAAAAGCCAATAATAGAGGCCAATGTAGATTATGTGGTAGATGTTTCGAGAGGAACAACACTCGAAAAAAATGGCGTTAAAGTAGCAACCGTAGAACATTGTATGGCAGCTTTGGTAGGTTCAGATTTAGACAATGTACTAATTGAGATAGACAATGCAGAAGTGCCAATATTAGATGGCAGCGCCATTGAGTTTATGAATGCTATTGATGAAGTTGGATCTGTTGAGCAAGAAGAAGAACGTGATTACTTTGTACTCGATCAAGTAATTAATTTTGAGGAAAATGGCTCAGAAATGGTGGCCATGCCATCAGAAAATTACCAAATATCGGTAATGATAGATTTTAATTCGCCGGTAATTGGCAGTCAGCATGCTTCATTGCATAGAATTAGCGACTTTAAAAAAGATTTTGCCAGTGCACGTACATTTTGCTTTTTACATGAGTTGGAAATGTTATTAAAAGCTGACCTAATAAAAGGAGGAGATTTAAACAATGCTATAGTAATAGTAGATAGGGTGGTGGAAGATAGTGAACTGCAACATTTGGCTACCTTGTTTAAGAAAGATAAGGTTACAGTTGAAAAAGAGGGGATTTTAAATAACGTAAAGTTGCGATATCAAAATGAGCCAGCCAGACATAAATTGCTAGATGTAATAGGTGATTTAGCATTGGTAGGTACACCTATTAAAGGTCGTGTTATTGGTACAAAACCAGGGCATGGCGCAAATGTAGAGTTTGCTAAAAAGTTAAAGGCGCACATTAAAAACCAAAGAAAAAATAAATCTACCGCTCCTGCTTACGACCCTAATGAAAAACCTTTATTGAATATTATTGATATAAAGGGCAAACTGCCACATAAAGAGCCTTTTTTACTGGTAGATAAAGTAATTCATATGGATGAACGCCAAATTGTAGGTGTAAAAAGTGTTACTTATAATGAGCCGTTTTTTAGAGGCCATTTTCCTGACAACCCAATTATGCCTGGAGTTTTACAAATTGAGGCTTTAGCACAAACTGGTGGTTTGTTAATTTTAAATGGCTTAGAAGATCCTGAGAACTATGAAACTTACTTTTTGAAAATTGAAAATGCTAAGTTTAAGAGCATGGTTGTGCCGGGTGATACCTTAGTTTTAAAATGCGAGATGATAGGGGAGATAAGAAGAGGCATTGCAGAGATGAAAGGCACCGCTTATGTAGGAGATAAAATAAGTTGTGAAACACAATTAATGGCAAAAATTCATAAAATAAACCCGTGAACCAACCTTTAGCATACGTACATAGTGATTCCAAGTTAGATGATACAGTGGTTGTTGAACCATTTGTAACAATACATAAAGATGTTGAAATTGGTAAAGGAAGCTGGATAGGCTCTAATGTTACCATTTTTCCTGGAACTAGAATTGGTGATAATTGTAAGGTATATCCTGGTGCCGTTATTGGCGCTACACCTCAAGATTTAAAATATAAAGGGGAGCAAACACTCACTATTATTGGCAACAATACCATTGTACGTGAGTGTGTTACTGTACACAAAGGCACTGAATATGCCAACAAAACACAAGTAGGGGAGAATTGTATGTTAATGGCCTATAGCCATGTTGCGCATGATTGCATTTTAGGCAACAATGTAATAATTGCCAACAATGTGCAATTAGCAGGGCATATTAATATTGGAGATTTTGCTATATTAGAAGGAATGGCCGCTGTACAGCAGTTTGTAAAAATTGGAGAACACAGTTTCATTTCGGGTGGATCATTGGTTAGAAAAGATGTACCTCCGTTTGTAAAAGCTGCAAGAGAGCCTTTAAGTTATGTGGGAGTTAATTCCATAGGCATGCGCAGAAGGGGTTTTACTCAAAAACAAATACATCACATACAAGATGTTTACAGAATAATATTTGTAAGAGGCTACCCTGTAAACAAAGCCTTAAACCTAGTGGAAGCCGAAATTAGAGCCTCTGATGAACGCGATAAAATTTTAGATTTTATAAGAAAATCGGTTAGAGGAGTTATGAAAGGATTTCAGCACCGTACCAAATCAAATGGAAATAGCGCTCACTAACATTGCAAAGCGTTACAACTATTCATGGATATTTAAAGGAGTAAACCTTCATTTAAAACCTGGCAGTACCTGCGCAATTGTTGGCCATAACGGCTCTGGAAAGTCTACTTTACTTCAAATAATTGCGGGTATTTTAACTCCATCAAAAGGTGATGTTCAATTTTTGATAAACAAGGCAAGTGTACAGCCTTATCAACACATTTCAATAGCAGCGCCTTATATGGAGCTTATTGAAGAAATGACATTTAAAGAAGTTTACAATTTTCAGCAAGGGTTTAAGAAATTTCGTTTATCCTTTGAACAGTGTGAAGCACTTTTTAATTTTAAAGGAATTAAACATAAAACCATAAACCAATATTCTTCTGGCATGAAACAGCGTTTAATGTTGCTTTTAGCCGTTGCTGCAGACTCTAGTGTTTTGTTATTAGATGAGCCAACTGCCAACTTTGATGATGAGGGAGTAAAGTGGTATCATAAGTTAATTGATAAAAATGCAAACGGTAGAACAATTGTTGTTTCTTCAAACCACAAAGATGAGTATATGTTTTGTGAAGAAATAGTAGATATAACTAATTTTAAATAATGAAAAAAATTGCCTTAGTTTTTGGTGTAATGTTGTTTGTAAGTCTTTTTGTGGTTAGTTGCAATAATAGTGATGATAACAATCGCAATGATGATGAGATTGAAAAGAGAAACCCAATCATTGGCACTTGGCAGAGCACCTACGTTTCGGCAAAGTTTGCCAGCTTTAATGGTACCGAAAAAGACACTTTTTTTGAAGTAACTCAGCCAGATTTTTTAGAGGTTTTAGGTATATCTAACAATATTGGTTATTACTATGAAGATGGATCTTATGTTGAAAAATACTTTGATAAGAATGATAGCCTGCTTATGGCAGCTAAAGGGCGTTGGCAGCTAATTGGAGATAGTATTGAAGTTCAACAGCGCAGCCCTAGCTTAACTACCAACAAACTGCACTTTAAAATGGATAGAGAATTTGGCACTTTTACTGGCTATGTAGATTGGGATAGAGATGGAGCCAAAGATGATTTTTATGTTGCTGTGGCTAAGAAGGTTGAGTGGTAGCCATTCGTATTTCTTAATCCGAGCTCGGCTCAAATATTAGAGTATCCACCTTTTTCCATTTAGCATAAGGCTTTTTTTGTTTAAAGGGTTTTCTTGGTCTATAAACTTTTACTATTAGTCCGCAATTAAGTGTTTTTAGGAATAGATACCTAATTGATTCGGGCCCTAGGTCATACTCTACAGACATTATGCCGTATGAGGGCATCATAAGCCATTTTCGATCATTTTCAATAAACAATTCATTAAAATTAGTAACGGAACTGGTGTTAACTTCATAAATTCGGTAATATGGGAACTTCAATTTTACCCTTCCTGTACAAACCCATTTTTGTTCTTTAAGCAGATAGACGAAATTTGAATCGGCTTCAAAATATTGATAGTCCTCAAACTCGCATTGGGCTGATAAAATTGAAGATATAAAAAAGAATGTTATAACAAGGGGTAATAGTTTCTTAGGAATCATCTTTCTTTATTAATTCACAGGGCTGAGTATATAAATTGTTAAACACTAACAGTTAAAGCATCACTACACAAGATAAGTGCTTTTAGGTTTGGATACATAAACGTTTAGGTATTTCTCACGAAAGTTCGAAATGACATTCGTTATTTTGATGTTGTTTCGTATTACCAATGTCATCTCCATAAAAAAATGTACGTAGAGATTTATGAAATTCTCAACATCTGTTTGAAAAACAAATTTGCTCAAGACAAAAAAGAGGAAAGCTAATTAGCTATCCTCTTATAAATTAGTTTTGATTTATTACTTAAGGTACCATCAACTGATTGCCATTTTTAACTACAGTGGTATATTTGTTTAAAGCTTTTAAGCCAATAATCATTGGCTCGCTCATGTTGTCATCTATATAGCATTCAACATTTTCAATTTTTCTTCCACCAATTTCTATACTCTTCAATTTAAAGCGTTCACTACCCAAAGTGGTACCATCTTTAAAAGTGTAAGCCTTATCAGCCACCAATAAATCTGGCGTAATAGACCCTACACTTTTTAGGGTGTAAGCAATATCATGATTAATTTTAACAAAATTCCCTTTTTCGTCTAAGGTAAAATCAACTTTCATTACGTCATTAACCACTACTTTTCCTTGGTTGTTAGTTAGCATTGTACCACCTTGTGCTGTTGCAGTAGGCACTGCTGCTTGTGCCTTTTGACCATAAGTATTGGCTGTAGTACCATAGTCATTAACAAAGCTTATTTTATCATTTGAGGGGCTAATATCAATACGTGTAACATTGCTAATACCGCTGCTACCCATATCTGCCATAACTACCCAACTTTCATCAATTTTGGGTGTATACTTGTAAATACGTGCTCCGTTACCCATAAAAATACTTCCATCACTACTCCAAACAAACTCATCATTCTCGCCAATAGCATCAACTATTTTGTTCATTTCTTTGGTGTTTGGGTTGTATGATACTATGTAACGTTTACCACCTAAGTCTAATACAAAACTTATGTTTTGGCTATTAGGTACTGGCTTTAAGTTTTTACCAATACCTGCAACACCAGTAATTGGGCTACCTACACCAGTGGCAATGTCAACTATTTCTATAATAGGCTCATCACCAACTAACCAAAGGGCAACTCTATTGGCATCAATCCAACTATAGTAACCAATGTTGTTATAATTTTCTAATAAAACTGATGAGGTTCCTCCTTTTAAAGGAATTTTCCATAAGCGTTGTCTGCCATCCATTTCTTGCTTTACAACAGATACATAATCGGTACCTACCATTTCAATAGGCGAATATTCTGATGAAGAGCCTGTGCGTGTTACCGGATGCACTTCTTCCCATGTAAAGCTGTACCAATGTATATCGGCTTGTCCATTTTTTCTTATTGAACTAAACAAAATACTATTGCCGTCACTGGTAAATGATGGTTGATTGTCGTAACCATCCGTTCTCTTTGTAATGTTTGTAATGTTACTAACGTCAAACTGCCCTTGCACTATGCCTAAATCGGCTACATAAATGTCGCTCGCATTTTGACCAAAAGTAAATTGTGCAATGGCAACTGCCATTAATAGTAATCCTAATTTTTTCATTCTATAATTTTATAACTCGTTAAATGACGCTATTATCTTTTCAATATCTGTACCAACTTTTTCCATTTTATTAATTGGGGTCCAAATTGCTATTTCATAAAAGTAATGTTGACCGTTAATATAGGCTATATTGTATTGAAAATCAATGTCGTTAATGGTGCCTGTAATTTCAGTTCTCTTACTTAACATTCCATTAATTCTTTCATTTTTTTGCCTTGCAACTACCGAGTTTTCAAGCTGGCTGGTTAATTTTTTAATTGATTTATAACTGTAAGATTCCAAATCTTCATTCTTCTCTTTATACTCTTGCAAAACCACCATGTACATAGATCGAAACTTGTTTTCCAATTGCAAATCGGCAGTTTCGCTTAGCTTTTGGGTTTTATAAAAGTAATCGGGTGCTGTAACCGTATATAATTTGGTTTCATGAGTTTTAAACTCTTCATTGTATTTACAACTACTAATTACAAATACGGTAAGTAATATTCCTAGTCCTGTCCTCCACATAGTCGTGCAAATTTACATTACTTTTTCATTCACTTTTAACCTTAAATGACCAAGTTATTCTAAAAGTAGACACTTTTTCGCCCGCTGTGTTTATCCCATTACTAATTGCGGTAATTGTTTGACCCTCTTTGCTATCAATTGCTGCATTAATGCTATTAAATATTTGTTGCGCATCTGCGCATGTGAATACCACTTTTGTATTTGCTTTTTTATAATATTCAGCTTCCATTTTAACAACCAACATGCTCACTTTTGCATTGGCACTTTGCACACCTGAAAAAGCTATTAATCCAGTGCTGAGCTCGGCTGCCATAGCTTGCGCTGCAAAATATATAGATTTGAATGGATTTTGACTTAACCATTTATAAGGCACTGAAATTTGGCATTTTTGCCTGTCTATTTCTTCAACTTTAAGGCCTGCCAACCAAGCCAATGGCAATTTGTAGAATAAAAATAACTTATACTTTAAGCCGCTTTTAAACTTATTAAAATTTGCTTGTAGCGCTTGCTCGTTAATATGGTTAATCATCAAAAGTAAATTTCTTGTGCTTGCCTATACGTGTTGCAATGTGCTTCTATTATGTCGGCTAATTTAGGTGAATACCCACCACCCATGCTAATAGCAACGGGAATGTTATTTCTTTTACAAACCTCTAAAACCAATTTATCTCTTTGCATACAGCCTGCTCTGCTTAAAGACAATTTTCCCAGTCTATCGGTTGCCAACACATCAACACCAGCTTGGTAAAATATAAAATCGGGTGCTAACTCGTCTATCAAACTTTTTAAATGATGGTCTAAAAGATTTAGGTAGCTCTTATCATCTGTACCATCAGGTAATGGAACATCTAAATTTGAAACTTCTTTATGCATTGGGTAATTGTTGGCTCCATGCATGCTAAAAGTATAAACTTGATTGTCGGTTTCGAAAATTTTTGCGTTGCCATTGCCTTGATGTACATCTAAATCAACAATTAAAATTTGCTTTGCGAGTTGATTATCTAACAAATATCTTGCTGCTATCGCAAAATCATTAAGCATACAAAAACCTTCACCACTATTGGCATAAGCGTGGTGTGTGCCACCAGCCACATTTATTGCTACTCCATGTTTTTGGGCGAAAAGCGCGTTTTCAACAGTACCTTGACTTATAAGTAACGAACGCTTAGTAAACGCGGTAGATTGCGGAAAGCCAATTTTTCGCTCTTCTTTGTAGCTTAATTGGCCTGTTTTAATTTTTTGCCAATAACTATTGGTGTGTATTGCCAATACATCTTTTTCTAAACATACCGCTGGCCTGTATAAATTTTGTTTGTTTATAGTACCCTCATACAGCAATTGTTCAGGTATTAGTTCATATTTTTCCATTGGAAATCGGTGTCCCTCAGGTAACTTATATTTGTACTCTTTACACCAAGATATTTTAAGCACTTGCAGTATTTATCATTCAAAACTAAGACAAATTAATGCGCTACATTGTTTTTACAATCACTCTTTTAGTATTGTTTTCTTGCAAAACAGATAAGGAAGAAGCCAACACAAATCAGTCAAACCCAAAAGTAAAAGGTGAAACAGCGTTTGTACAAGTAAATAGTAGCAAAGAGCTACAAAAGCTTACTAGGCAAGAAAAAGACGAGTTATTTATTGAGCTCAGTTCCGGCAGGTATGAATTGAAGCCAATGGTGATTTTTGATAGAAGTTGTGGTAATTGCGAAAACCCTGATACTACTATTAAAACGACTGCTGGCCTTTGGATTGATGGAAAAAAAGTAGTGATTAAAGGGCCAAAAGATGGTTCGGCAGTTATAGTTACCAATGCGAGTTATGGTTTGTACTTTATGAATTGTGAAGATTGTAAGGTTGAAAATGTAACTATAACTGGTGGAGTAAGAAGTGAAGTTGCAATGGCCAGTGATGCAGGTATTGTTGTTAAAAATTCTAAAGTGAGTATTAAGAATTGCAACATTATTGAAAATATGGGTGATGTGGACTTGGTTAAAAAACACACTTCTGGCATTATGGGTATTTGCGGTCGTGAAAACAGCACTTTAACCATAGAAAATTGTAAAATATTACAAAACTCATGGGATGGCATTGCACTGTATAGAAACGCTGTAGGTACTATAAACAACAATGTAATTGATGGTGTAGATGTGCAAAGAGGAAAGTTTGATACTGGTGGAAGAGGCGTTGGAATAGGCCTTACCCATGAAGCCACCGCCAGAATAACCAATAATTTTGTAGCTCGCTATTGGAAAGGCATAGGTGTTTTTGTAGATGCGCAGGCCGAAATAAATGGCAACATTGTAGAACAGATGATTACGTGGGGCATATCTGTTTGGAGTGCAGATAAGGGCAATCCTAGTGCCATCATTCAAAATAATTTAATAAATGAAATTGGTGCATGTGGCGTTAGCATTACCGTGCCTGATGGTAAACTAAAATCATCTATTCAATTTAGAAGAAATACGGTGGTAAGAACTGGCTATAATAATGCTTTTGATTCCCCTCAAAAATATTGCTTTCAATGCGCATTGTCGTTAAGCGATTGGGATGAAGGATTTTTAGCCAACGCAGAAGCAGAAAACTCCTTTTACAATAATAGAAGGGCAGCTACTAACTTACCAAATTTAGACGGACCTGGAGCTAATTTTAAAAGGTCAAAAGTCAAGAATGATTGGTGTTTAACTTTAACCCAAGATCATTTTGCCAATGTACCATCAATGTTTAGGCAAGCGTATTGCCAGTAACACTGGTCGTAGTTTTAATTACGATTTATTTAGACAGATGGCATTCGCAATTAAAGAACGTTTAGAGATTTCAAAGTTTACTTACAACATTTTTTGGACGCAGGGCTGAAGCCCTGCTCAATGACGGTTTGCAACTATTCTATTAAATTACTTCCATTTAATACTGCAGCCAATACTTGGCTTTTGCGGCGTAGGTATTTCTTTTTGAGCAATAATGGCATCTAAGGCAGCTCTAATGCTTTCGCCAGTAACTTCAATGCCATTTCCTGGTCTACTATCACATAGTTGCCCACGATAAACACACTTTAAATTTTCATCAAAAATGGAAAAATCAGGTGTGCAAGCCGCATCATATGCTTTGGCAACTTCCTGCGTTTCGTCATACAAGTAAGGGAAAGGGTAGTTTTCTTTTGCTGCCAATTCTTTCATTAATTCTGGCGCATCTTGCGGATAATTCTCTACATCATTGCTACTAATCGCAATGCACGCAACACCTTCATCCATATAATCGTTGGCCAATTTTACCAATTGCTCATTTACATGTATTACAAATGGGCAGTGATTGCAAATAAACATTACTATGGTTGCCTTAGCTCCCTTAATTTCGTGTAACGATAAATCTTTCCCCGAAACGGTATCAGGTAAGTTAAAATCTGGGGCTTCAAAGCCTAATCCTTTATTGGTTGTTTCTACTGCTGGCATGGCGTAAAGTTAAAGAATAAGAATAAGTTTAAGGCTAAGATTACGGTATTATTGGATTTCATGTTGAGCTTTTTTCAAAGCAAAAGAGGTCGAAATGTCAAATTCAAAATACTAATTACAATGTATTGGTTTCTATTATTTACGGAATAGAACAAAAATTCCGTGAGTAAATTTCATAGGCTAATTGTGTGTTTAATAGTATTAGCAATTACAAAATTAAATTATTTCAGCTTCCCCCAAAAAATCTTCTGCACCATGTTTTTCAAGGATTTTAATGACTTTTAATAATCCATCATCCTCTGGACAAACATGCTGACTGTCTGAAAGTGCCATTGATAAAATGGATTCAAATGTAGTATCGGCAATATAGATTGGGTATCCATTTGGATTAGCTCCCCTTTTAAGTAAAGCTTTAGTCAATTTAAGCATTCTTGCATCAATAGCAACCTTTAAAGGGTTTATTCCAATATCATCTAACGTATAGGCACCGCCTCTAAACGGCTCTTTTTCAAATCCAAACAAATTAATGTCGGCTCCTTGCGCCAATAAATAGTCTATTATTTGTAAGGAATAATTGGTTAGTATACATCCAACATCATCTTCAATAAAATAAGCGTATTGTTCTTTTACAAAAGTACTCTTCAAATATGTGAAATGATTTGGATGGTAATGATCTGTAAATCGTCTATCCCTATCCAATTGCTCTAGCACTTCAATAATTTTAGTAATAGCTGTTTTGCCTTCTTCATCAGTTGCGTTAACATCAATACCACTTTTAACTTGCTTCTTAATTTTATTAAAATTTAAACTACAAGGTATTTGTAAAGTTTGTTTTGCAGGTAATGGTATTTTAAAACGGTAAGTTTTTAGGTCAGTCATAATTTAAATATACACGGCTTAAACGCTCTGTATTTGCGTTTTACTGATGTTAGCGAAACCAAGGACCAGTTTGCTTTAAAAAATACATACTACCTTAATTGTTCAAATCCACTATGCAAGCGTGCTACCCAAAGGACAGAGTCTGGGATGATCTGTGTAAGTGGGTTTTTTATTTCAATTCTCTTTCCTTTCCAAATCCAATAAAAAAAGGGGAGCCAATGTTTGCGTAATACTTTGAATTTAATCAATACTTCCGCCATTATCCTCCCCCAAAGCTTAATAGCATTTTAATAATACTATTTTGCTTAATCGGTAAGCAGGGACTAATGGGAATCAATGAAAACATTAGATTACCCCGCCGGCTACACTTACCTTTTTTTTAAATTATTTTTTTTGCAAGATATTTTTGTACCTCATAAACATTAATATTCTTGTTAAACTTTTTACTTATGGTAGGTGTATTTTCACTAGAAATCCAAATTTTTAACTCCGCGTCTAAATCAAATGAGCCTGCAGTTTCAAGTGAAAATCTTGAAATGCTTTTATAAGGTACTGAGAGAAATTCAACTTTCTTCCCTGTCATACCTTGTATGTCAATTAGTATTAAGCGATTATTGGTAAACATGAACACATCTCTAAATAGCTTAAAACCTAATTCAATTGTTTCTCCATCAATTAATAATTTCCCGTATTTACTAATCAATTGTTCAGATGAAATTTGACTAGCGTTACCTAATATTTTGTTAAATATGCCCATTGTAATAGTCTTTATTTAGTAGTTAGTTTATGCAAAACTAATAATAACGTCAAGTGCAGGACTACTGGGGATCATTAATGAAACACCCTCCGAATGCACTTACCTTTATTAAAAATTCATTACAAAGCTAATATTGTAGAACGCATTGTATTTGCGTTTTAAAAAATATCGAAAGCCTTAATTGATAAAGTAGATAATTTGAAAAATCAACCAATAAAGCAGGTGACCTCACGGGATGTAAACATGGACCGGAATCGCGTCACCTGCTTGTTTAGTTGTTTCTACTGCTGGCATGGTGTAAAATTAATTATAAGTTAAAATTCAAGTCCAATGTTTCTTGTCAATCTATCAACTTAACCGCCTCACTAACCTCAGTAACTGGCAACTTACAAACTTTATTTCGACAAACGTAAATAGTTGTTTGATCGGGAATCAACTTGTTTTCTAACAACTTTAATTGTCCTTCACTGTTGCCACCTAGTAACAAAACATTTGGAAAATATTGTTGATCAAATTCTGCACGTTTGGCATCCGCATCTGGTCCAACAATGGCAATTTCATAAGGTTCTTCAATAAAGTCGAGCATTAGCTGACCCCAATTACTATTAAATGCAGGGCTTTCAACAGCATCTTTTTTAAGATTGTTGAGCATTGTTTCCGACATTTCAAGATAATTGTTGTCGTAAAAGTAATGCCCTAGTTTTAAGTATACTCTTGCTAATGTTGAGTTAGATGATGGTATTACATTGTCATTTACTTCCATTTTACGAGCAATTAATTCAGGGTCTAAATCGCTGGTATAAAAGTACATTTTAGAGTTTGCATCATAAAAGTGTTCATGGGCATAATCAACCAAATCCTTTGCTCTTGTAAGCCATTCTTCATCAAAGGTTACTTGGTATAAATCAATAAACGCCATTGCCGTTATTGAGTAATCATCTAAAAAACCATTGATGCTTGAGTTTCCATCTTTACTAATTCTATAAAGGCTTCCATCTTTTTTAAGTTGTTCACTGTGGATGAAATTCCCGGCCTTTAATGCAGCCTCTAAATATTCTTCTTCTCCAAAACTTCTGTATGCTTCTACATAACCTTGTATCATTAATCCGTTCCAAGAGGTAATGATTTTATCATCCAAACCTGGTCTAACTCTTTTTTCTCTTTCTGCATACAACTTTTGATTGATGCCTTGAATTTTTTCAATTACATCTTCAATTGACATTGCAAATTTTTGAGCAACAACGGCATCTGTATTTCTTTTGTGTAAATGATTTTTATGCTCAAAATTTCCATCAGGAGTAATGTTGTAATAGTAGCAATACAAGTCGAAATCTTCCCCTAATAAAGGTTGTAATTCTTGGTAATCCCAAACGTAATATTTCCCTTCTTCACCATCACTATCAGCATCTAATGACGAGTAAAAGCCACCATTTTTATGTGTCATTTCTCTTTTAACCCATTCCAAAGTTTCATATACTCGCTGCTTGTAAATTGGGTTTTTCGTTTTTCTGTAAGCTTGGCTGTACAATGATACCAATTGACCATTGTCATACATCATTTTCTCAAAGTGGGGGATCATCCAATCTTGATCGACTGAATATCGCGTAAAGCCACCACCCACATGATCATACAAGCCACTAGCGGCCATTTGGTCTAAAGTGGTTTCTACAATATCAAAAGCTTTGGTGTTGCCACTTAATGCTGAATATTTCATTAGGTATTCCCAATTGTTAGGCATTGGAAACTTAGGAGTTCTAAAATCTTGGCCTTTTCGCCCGCCTTTTTTGTGGTCAACAATTTCATCCCATTTGTTAAACATTGCTTCTAAATCATTTTTTTCAAACAACGGTTCAGCAGCGTTAAAAGAGTAATATTCCAAAAGACCTATGTTTTTCGTAATGTCTTCAGCAGCTTTTAATGCCTTCTCTTTATCATTGGCATACATATTGGTAAAATGATCTAGCACTTTTAGCCACTGATCTTTTGGGTAATAGGTGCCTGCAAAAATTGGTTTACCATTGGGTAAGGCAATGGCATTTAGGGGCCAGCCACCTCTACCCATGGTTAGGTAAGCAGCGGTCATATAAATTTGATCAACATCAGGTCTTTCTTCTCTATCAACCTTAATCGACACATAATTTTCATTCATAATTTTGGCAACCGAATCATCTTCAAAACTTTCGTGCTCCATTACATGACACCAATGACAAGCAGCATAACCAACGCTTATTACAATCAATTTGTCTTCTGCTTTTGCTTTGTCCAATGCTTCATCTCCCCAAGGAAACCAATCTACAGGATTGTAAGCATGCTGCTTTAAATAGGGACTGCTACTATCCACTAATCGATTGCCTTTTTTACCGTCTTTCATTTTAGATTGATTACTTTTTTGTGCATTGCATGAGTAGAAGAGGATGATAATGCTTAATAAAATAGATAGTTTGATTTTCATGTTATCTTTTTAAAAATAATACGCAAGTTATGTATTTGATGGTTGACCATATTTAATAGCCATTTAAGAGAATTTAAATTGTAAAAGTTTTATTCGGCTTCAGGTAAAGGAATGTATTCATTTTTCCAAGTTAAAACGAAAGCCTGCATTTCTGAAGTAGAGTTCAATTTTAACCAATTCATAACCTTCTTAAACTGCTTTTTGTTTTTGTATGTGTAGATAATGGGACTTTCCTCTCTTGGATACCAAGAAAAATTTTGATTAAAGGGATTGATTCCATCATCTTTTAACTTATGGCTTTGAGCATCTAACATTGATAGAAGGGCACTGAAACTATTCGTTCCCTCACTATTATTGCTTTTAATGATGTATGAATTTTTTGGGTATTTGTAAAGTTTAGAGTATTTCAAACTTGAAAAGCTGCCTTTCTTTTTCTTTAGTTCAATATATTCTTTATTGATAATCACTTCATAATGATCTTCTTTTTTGCCATGGATTAAGGTTAGAGAGTTTATGTTTTTTGGTAAATCAATAAATGCAATTGCAGGTCCGGGTGACGTATGCAGAGGACCATCAGTTTTAAGGCTATCTAGAATTACAGTTAATGTCTTCTTTTTTAAATGTGAGGTATAAAGGATTAAATAACTACTAGTGTGATATTGATGTTGAGTTTTTAACAGGAGCTTTAGTATTGGAATACCTTTAGTACTATAGGATTCAACTTGTGTTTCATGAGGTGCAATAATTATTGGAGTTACAATGGAATCATTAAATATATCTTTGGTGCTATTTTCAGCTTGAACAGATTTTGTAAAACCGATAATCAACAATAGAAACAAAAATTTGTGCATATACAGTTCTTGTATTAAGAAATAGTGAGTCATACTGGATTCGAACCAGTGACCTATGCCCTGTCAAGGCAGCGCTCTAAACCAACTGAGCTAATGACTCGGTTTTGAACCAACTGTCCCGAAAGCTTTCGGGATAATGACTCATACTTTAAAAGATGCAAGTTACAAAGAAGCTTTGCTACTTTTTGTTAAAATATATAGGAACGTTTCCTAGAAATTCATCTGGCTCATTGAAATAGAGATAGTTTCTAATAATGGCTTGAGCTTCTGTTGTATTGCGGTATTTTTTTATGCACTTCAAATAACTGTTAATACGTTTGTAATGAATTTTATTTTCTACAAAACCAAAACCCATGTATTTCCCATCCTTTACAATGATTACCGATTTTTCATGAGGTGTTTTGCCTTTACCAAATATAATAAAGCTAGCCAAGTCGCCTGTAATTGACTTTAAAGTTTGAGTAATGCTTTTTTGGTAAGCACCTTTAGTCATATCGCCAACACAGTAACAACTGCCAGTTTTGACTGATTTATTGCAATCTGTTTTTTGACTTTGAAGCCAATTTTTTTTAGGACATAAACCATAGTCTTTGGTAATTGACCATAAAAAATTTCGCCCATCACTGTAAGTATTAAACAAAAATATTGGGCGTTTGTGTTTGTTCGATTTATCAATAAACAATCTAGTTACGTTTTGATTGTCTTTGTATTTGTATAAGCCCCATGCGTTAAAAGGTCTTTTTTGAGCAAAGTTGTATTTGGGCCAATGCTTTTTTATTTCGTTGCTTTCTAATAGAAAAGCGGTTAGCTCATTGCCGGTTTCTACATAATCAATATCATGCGTATCTCTTTGCATGGCTATCTTAATCTTGCTATTGCCGTTAAAGTGATTCAGAAATCGAGTTCTTATGTTTTTAGCTTTTCCAACATAAATTATTTTGCCTTTCTCATCTTTAAAATAGTAAATGCCTGTTGTTTGTGGCACTCGTAAAAACCTTTCTTTAGGTAAGTTAGGTGGCAGCCTGCCTTCTTTACTGGCACTCTTTAAGGCGTTCTCAATTACAGAACCTTCCGTCTTCAATATTTTATCAAACAATATGGTAGTGGCTTTGGCATCTCCAAAAGCTCTATGCCTATCTGGCGCATCAATACCCAATTGATTGCATAGTTTACCTAGGCTGTAAGAGGGCAAGCCAGGAAATGCAGATCTGCTTAGTCTAACAGTGCAAAGTCTTTTTCTATTAAGGTTTCGGCCTGTTCTTCTAAATGCTTCTTTTAAAAAATTGTAATCAAAACCTACGTTGTGGGCAATAAACACTTCATCTTTCAGCAAATCGAATATTTCCCCTGCAACTTCTTCAAAACTTGGAGCATCTTCAACCATTTTATCGGTAATACCCGTTAAGCCCACTATGAATCGCGGAATTTTTTTGCCTGGATTGATAAGGGTTGAGTATTCTTTTACAATTTTTTCGCCATCATGCACGCACACACCAATTTCGGTAATCCCATCATCCGTGGGATTACTACCTGTGGTTTCTATATCTACAATTGAGTACAATGAGCCTACAATTTACTAAAGATGTTATCAAATAGTTGTCCCATGCCTTCCACTACAATTAAATAAATGCCAATAAAAAAGCATACAACTACCGCTATGCTACCAATTAACCAATGCTTAACATTCAAATATTTATTTAAACCAATATTCAATTTAAGCTTAACGTAGGTGATTAAGAAAAGTTTATCAAAACTGTAAGCAACAACGGTTGCAAAAGCTACTCCTACATAACTCCAAATATTTACAAGCCATAAGCTTAAGCCAATATTAATTACAATTTCAATACATGCCGAAATTAAATTGATTCTCGTTTTCTCCAACCCAATTAAGATGGTCTGAGGAAAAATTAATCGGCTAATAACTAGCAAAACATAAAAGTTGAAAACGTATGCGCTTTCTATAAAGTCGGCTCCAAAAATCATGGTAAAAGCATAAGGGCTAACAATCAACATAACACAACTTACAGGCATTAGCCACTTAATTAAATTGCTGCTTCTTTTCTTTATATCTGCAATTCCCGCTTCTAAGTTATTAGCGATTCTAGGGATTAAGGCTGTGCTTAATGCATTGGCTAGTAACAAAACAAAAGGCAATTCACGTGCGCCATATCTAAAAAGTGTTAAGCCTGCCTTGTCAAACTTGTTTGCAATTATAAAACCATCAATGTACTCGGCAGATCCACTAATGGCAAAGGTTAATATTAATGGAATAGCAATGGCTAAATGCTTTTTTAAAAAGCCAAATTCAAATTTGAAAGATGCATTTTTAACTAAGACTCCGATTGTAAATAAAAACTTTAAAGCAGCTACTGCCACTAAACCATAAACGGCATATTCTATTTTTTGCGTGGCCAAAGCGGGCAAAGCAACTAGGCAAACATATAAGAGGAATATGAAAACACCGTAGCCAATAAGCGCTTTACTTTTTTCTTTTAGTAAGAAAATATGCTCTGTTAAATATGTAGGGTTATTTAACAGAATGTATAGGAGAAACACAAGGTAGTAGGGGAGTTGACCGTTGCTTGTTGATAGTTGAGAGATGCTTCCTTTAAATAATAGTAATCCTCCCGAAATTAAGATACTACAAGCAAGTAAAAACAAAAATGAAGTAAACAGGTAGGCCTTTTTATTGGCTTCACTATGTTCTTTTTGATAAGCAGGTAATAAAGTGTTTAGATAACCCGAAACCCAAAAGAAACTTGCAATGCCACTTATTAGCAACAGTGTTTCGTAAATGCCTATTTGCGCATTGGTAATGCCAGAGCGAGCCAATATTATTCCAGTAACAAAGAGACCACCAAACCGCAGCATTTGAAAAATCTGAAATGAAGATATTTTATTTAGAAAATTAGGCTTCAAGCACGAAAAATTTGCTTGAATTTAAGCCTTATAGAATTACCAATCACCACAACATCTGAACTTGCCATTGCTAAAGCCGCCACCATTGGACTTAAAAGACCAACTGCTGCAATTGGTATGGCAACAACATTGTAGAAAAATGCCCAAAACAAATTTTGTTTAATAGTAAGCAAGGTATGGTTGCCCAGTTGAAAAACTTTAATTAACTGGGCCATGTTATTGCCTAATAAAATTACATCTGCAGCATCAACAGCAATACTTGTGCTATCAGACATACTAATGCCAGCTGTTGCGCTAGTTAATGCAGGTGCATCATTAACACCATCACCTACCATAATGGTGTAGCCATTGGCATTTAATTCTTTAATAACAGCCAATTTTTCCTCTGGCAACATTTGGGAATGGTATTGGTCAAACCCCACTTTTTCGGCCAATGATTTACACTTGTCTTCTTTATCGCCACTTAATAATATGGTTGTTTTTCCTTTCGACTTTAAATAACTGATTAATTCTCCAACACCTTCTTTTAGCTCATCTTCAATTTGCAAGGTGGCTATTAAATCGTTGTTTTTGTATAAGTGTATGTCATGTTCTTCATTTACAGAACAAGGCTGTCGCGCTGCTGACCATAACTTATACCAACTACCATCTTTGTTTTTGCCTTCAATGCCAAAACCTTTTTTCTCTACTATTTCTTCAAACTCCAATTCATTGCTCTTTGGGTAAGCTTCTATCAACGATTTTGCAATTGGATGGTTCGAGTGTTTTTCAAGATTATAAATAATGTCTTCTACTTGTTGCTGAGGCAATCCATTGAGCAATGAAAGGTTTTTGACTTTAAACTTTCCTGTAGTTAACGTACCTGTTTTATCAAATACCACTTGATTGGCATTGGCAATATGCTCTAACGTTCGGGCACCTTTAATTAAAATTCCATTTTTAGCGGCTCTGCCCAAACCTGCTGCAACTGCCGTTGGTGTGGCCAAGCCCATTGCACACGGACAAGATATTACCAATACCGCAATGCTTTGCAATAACGATTGTTTAAATGAAATATCAACTAAAAAGAAGGAGATTAAAAATGTAACAATAGAAATACCCACAACTATAGGTACAAAGTAGTTGCTAATTTTATCGCCTAACTGTTGAATGTTCGGCTTTTCGGCTTGCGCGTTTTTCACCAAATTAATTATTTGAGATAGCACCGTGCTTTGCCCAACATTGGTCGCCTTTATTTTAATGCTTCCATTTTCTAGTAAGCTTCCACCAATAACATCATCATTAATTTCTTTTTCAACCGGCAGCGATTCGCCAGTAATTACCGATTCATTAATTGCTGCATGTCCCCAATAAATTTTACCATCTGTTGGTATTCTATCACCCGTATTTACAAGCAACAAATCATCTAGCTTTATTTTATCAGAGTCAATTTTCGAAATGATTTCTTTGTCAAAAACCACATCAATCTTATTGGCCTTTACCTTTTGTAATGAAGCTAAATTTTTAATAGCTGAGGTGGTTTGTTTAACCGTTCTTTTTTGAATTAAGTTGCCAAGTAAAACCAAAGTTATTATGGTAGCTGATGTTTCATAAAACATAAATTTGTGCCCTAGGTTGGCAACCGTGCCATATAGGCTATAAAAAAATGCTGCTGTTGCGCCCATTATAATTAGCACATCCATATTGGGTTTGGCATTCTTTAATGAGTAAAATGCGCTTTTGCCAAAGTAGAACAGTCCAACAAAAAAAACAGGAAGGCATAATACCAATTGAAGCCAACCGTTGTGAATGATCCAACTTTTTGGCAAAAACATACTTAAAAACAATGGGAGCGTAAATATTAAGCAAGTATAAAATAGCGTTTCAACACGCTCAAACCATCTAATTTCATTGGCATCTTCAACAACTCTAAATCCCAATTGCTCAATCCAACTTTCAATTTTAGTTTTATCAATTGGTTTTGAGTTGTTTATCCACACTTCACCATCTTCAAAAGAAACCAACACTTTTTCAATATTTTGCTTCTCTATAAAAGTCTTAATACTAGCTGCACAGCCTGAGCAAGTCATGCCATTAACCTTTAAGTTTAACTCGTATGATGTTGTATTTGACAAACTATTTTTTTAACATTTCAAAGTTACTTTAATAACTATTTATAACTTTGATTGATTGGATAAACATAATAAACAAACAGAATAATGAGAATATTAGTTGCCTTGATTTTATCTTTTTCAGTAATCTTCTTTTACGGATGTAAAATTGACAATAGCCACAAAAAGGATACACACGAACATCATAACCATGACGAACATGATCATGACGATCACGACCATGGAGACCATGATCATGATGAACACGACCACGGAGACCATGACGGACACGACCATGGAGATGATCATAAAGGACATGACCACAGTAATATTAAAATTGCAGAATTGACGGGTTCACCAGCGTTTGGAGATGCTAAATTGAGTTTTGGCAATGTTAAATCGGGCGATATACTTAAAAGTGGCAAGGTTAAGTTTGAAATGAATGTTGAAAATTTTGAGCTTGGTGGGCAAACTTCAGACGCTGAGGGTAAAGGCTTGGCTAACTCTGGCATGGGACAACACATACATTTTATCATAAATAATCAGCCGTATATGGCGCATTATGGTTCAACTTTTGAGATTGACTTAGAGCCAGGATACTATGTGGCATTGGCATTTTTATCGCGTTCATACCACGAGAGTGTAAAAGCAGAAGGTGCTTTTGCCGTTATAGATTTTGTGGTTGATAAAGCTGATAAAAAAAATGTAATACCTGATTTAACAATACCTCACATGTTTTACAGCAGGCCAAAAGGGACTTACAAAGGAGAAGATGCTGAAAAGGTAATGTTAGATTTCTTTTTAACCAATGTTGAATTATCGCCAGAGGGCTACAATGTGATAGCAACTATAAATGGCAAAAAAGAAGTTATTACCAAATGGGCGCCTTACGTTATGGAAGGCTTAGATAATGGAAAGAACACGATTAACTTAAAGCTGGTTGATGGTAGCGGAAATATGGTAGCAAGTCCATTTAACAATGTTACCCGAACTATTACATTAGAAAAGTAGTTTTTAATTATTGGAGTTGCTATTTTTGCACTCCAAAATTTGGTGATTGTAGTTCAGTTGGTTAGAACGCCTGGTTGTGGTCCAGGAGGCCGCGGGTTCGAGTCCCGTCTTTCACCCAAGAGCCTTAGCTTAATGCTAGGGCTTTTTTGTGTAACAAATATTAAGATTTAATGAAGGGTTAGAACGTCCCGACCTTTTGGTCGGGAAGGCCGCGGGCCAGCAGGAATAAACATTATGGGTTCGATCCCGAAAGCTTCTTGATTCCGCGAGTTGGAAGATTATACTATCGATACGTTTAAATTTTCAGATAGTGTTTAGGTTATGAAGTTAATTGTGTTTGATAATTTAAAATGTGGGGTTGTATTTATTGTAACAAAGTG
>Ga0209187_1000193_pt1 | contig 132806 bp, 99 predicted proteins | sample BantaG_FD_187430 | JGI IMG/M metagenome (GOLD analysis project Ga0209187, IMG submission 187430) | Marine algal microbial communities from Bantry Bay, Ireland - BantryBay_4 metaG (SPAdes) (version 2) | ecosystem: Host-associated > Algae > Red algae > Unclassified | place: Bantry Bay, Ireland...
CCGAGAATCCGACCTCAGCCCTGCCGCCCCGCAGGGCGGCAGGTGCTGCACCAGAACGCGGCAACCAGCAGCCAGGGGGTCAACTTTCAATGATCACCAAGGGGTCAACTTTGAATGATCGTTGACACCAGGCATTAGAGTCCGAGGGCTTGAAAGAATATCCACAATCAGGATCAGGGCAGGTTGCCCATCCGGCCTGGTTCATGGAGACGGAGATGGGTTCGTCTGGGAGCAGGACCAAGGACGGTGGTTGCGACACCACGGCGCGCCCCCACTCTAGATGATCCTCAACACCCTCATGGCCAACCGACATAAACAGGTCACGCCTGTCCCGTCGTGCAACTTCTGCCGCAGTCACGATGCTTTTCATCGTGCCTCGTTCAGCCACATACCTCACGAAGGAAAACTGGGCACGTGCCGCCCCCGCGTTTCGGGCCCGGGAAGCAACGAGCGCACGTTGCTCCGGCTGTGCGAAACAAGCCTGTAGAATATCTGCAAATGTGACGACTCTCATTTTATTCTCCGATCTGCCCAGATCACGATATCCAGCACCCCTAATGTTCTTTAGAAACCACATCACTTAAAACGCCCTGTGAATCCCGTATCACCCTGAAGAACTTTCCTTCGGCAGAAAACGTGGATCTCAGTGCGGCCTTCGTCGCCTTGCCGAATTCGGCGCGCAGTCCAGTGAACGCTTCCCAGAGAGGTGCATCTTTCAAAAGCCGAGCTTTGTGACAATGTACGCGAATATTGCAAATGTCATGAGTGCGCCAAGGGTGGCCACTAGGACTCCAAGAACTAAAAGATTGGGAAACTTGGAAGCCATCCAGTACGCGATGAAGTAACCGGCTCCTGTTGAAAGGATTCCACCCAAGAGAAAGAGTAGTCGGCCTGCCCTCACTTTAAGGCACGGTGTATACCCTTGCCAATCCCGCCCCCCAACATGCCGCCCATGAGCCAAAGCTGCTCCGGGGTTGTTGCTGCCTGAACGGCCACTTCGTGAAGAAATGTGTCGGTTTGCCCGCGCAAGGCCGCGCCTAAGTGCGTGAGCTCATGGCGAGCAGCCCGTTGTCCATATCGACTGGCAGGGTTGCCCTGCAGGAAAAAGCGCGTCGCTGCTTTGTGCTCCTTACCCACGAACACGCCTGCCTTTAAGTTTATGGTCTTAGCAAATGTGGTATCCATTTTTACCGCATCAACGATTTCATCGACGCTGGCCGCCTGCTTCTGCCCAAGCCGGGCCGCGTTTTTATTATATTTTGCAAGGTCACGCGCGAATTCGGGAGATCGAGCTATTTGCTCGTAGGCTCCTTTCAGCGAATTATCGATTTTTTTGCTGGGCTTTACCAAGCTAACTAGGCCTCGCCCTCCTTTCTGAATAACCTTTTTTCCAATTGTTTTTGCGGCCCCTTTCGCCACGGTACTAACCAGCAGACCTCCACCGGTAAGGTCTAAGGCTGCTAGACCCAGATGGGCTACGCCCATAAGGATGTTACCCTTTTTAAAACTATCGAATGCGTCCAGAGAGGAGCCGAGGACTGGAACAAAGGCCAAGGCATCTCGCCACCCGAATAGACCAAACGGATCAACGACGCTAATGGGGTTTCCATTTGCAAAGGGTCGAGCGTGTGGGTTTGGTCTCCCCTCGGAGTGAAGGTTTGTTGGGTGACCCAGGTTTTCCCTGTGGCGAATTCTCGCTTCGTTACGGTTCTCGGATTTCCGAAGGAATCAAAATTGGAGTTTACGATCTCGTACACTGTTCCCATCGCTTGCTTCAGCAGATCACCCGTGTTGGCGTCATATTCGAACGAGGCGATCAACTTGCCTTTTCGGTCCCAACTTCGAACAAGGTTGTATTTGTCATCGTATTCGTTCCGTAGGAAGAAGGATCTGGGATTCGTACTCTTCAAGAGTTGGTTTCGGTCGTCAAAATCATTGATGGTTCGGTCGATCAATACGGGGAATTCTTCCCCTATTGACTCGATCATCACCGGGTTGTGCCGGACGTCGTAGGTCGTACGAACGCCGAATTCGGGACCAAGTGCAACCCGCTTGGGGCCTGCAGTATTAACGAGTCTATCTTCATCATCATAGTGGCGCACAGTGGGGCGTCCCAATTGATCTATTACTGCTCGGCTACGGCCGCGGTGATCATAGAAATACCGCTTGTTTCCACCCAGAGGATCGATTTCGAGGTTTTGAAAGCCGTTGAAGAAATACGTCCACTTCCGTTCGGCTACACCGTGGTTGTACTGGTACCGAACGCGGTCGTTGGCGTCGTATTCATTCCGGGCGACGGTTTTTCCATTTGCGTCGATGGTCCGTGTGATGAGACCCTCCGGGGAGGTCTCGTAGGTACTGACTGCGTTTTCGGGGTCGGTGACTGACGAGAGGTGCTCGCCGAGGTAGTCAAAAGTGACATTCCGTGCCTGGTTACCACAAATTTCCCGGATGAGAGTAATTTTATTGTCATCCCACACAAAATAGAAATATCGGCCATCTGGATCGGTTACGGTGAAAAGTTTATCGTCCGTATAATTGAATTGGGTAGCCCGGTTATATGGGTCGGTGATCGCCTCGCATCGCCCCTCTGTGCCGGAAAAAGAAAGAACGTGTCCGTCAACCGTGCCCAACGCCCATCCATCTGCTGTATTTGATAGCGTTGCTTGTACGCCAGGCGGTGCTTCAAACCCACCTCCGGGGAGACGAAGAAATTCCATTGTCTGTGCCCCCATCGATACGGAGTGCGTGTTTTTAACGAAGTATTGCGAGAGCCAATTGGCGATCGCCATGGTGATCGTGAGGGATTTTGCGGTCGCCCCCGTTTTCAGTACCTCGTCCATCATGTCGATCGCGAACAGGGTGGGTAGGCAATGGCGGGGAGCGCCACGCCCCAAAAGAGGCAAGGCATTGCTACTGTGGCGAAGGCGGATGTCGAGATTATGAGTCCAACCATAACCCAGTCCCGCAGACTTATTATAGCGCAGGTCGCTATTGTACTGGCGCGTGAAGGTCAGTCCTTCGCGGTATCCGGACCCGAAAGACAGATCGGTCGCTTCAAGTACAAACGCCCCTGTGCCCATATCAATGGGATCATCACTAAAAAGCCTCAGGGCGGCGTTGGCACCGATACCGACGGCCCCAAGCAAGCCATCAGATTGGTAGGCCCAGCCGGAACGCGAGATGAGTTGCGCGTTGAGATTGGCGACATTCACGTTGCCCGCCGGCCCCTGCATGAGTGCGTAGCCGCCGTTGTAGCCGCCATTGATCTCCATGCGGGCATTGCCAGAATTAAAATACGCCGCCACGCTGGTTTCCCGTTCGCCCCATGTGAAGGAGGGCGCATAGACCGTAAGCACTTCAGCCTCTGGATCGCTAACCAGATAGTCGAACAACTCGTCTGAAAAGTCACCATCCACATTCGGGTTGGCCGCGATCCGATCAAAAGTATTCTGTAGATTGGTCGCTGAATACCGAACGATCCGGCCTCCATCCGAAGCAAATTTAGTGAAGCCGCTTACGGTCGAAACTGCGGCGTCCGGGCGCTCTAACAATTGTTCGACGGCGGAATGTTCCAACATCGAGAGTAGGATGCTGGAGGTTTTGAACCCGCGTTTGTATTCGGCATCTCGAACGCCTTCGAAGCCGGAGGAATAGGAAAGGCCGACCGGAAAATCGAGCAGCAGTCCCCCTTCCGCCGTGACGATCCCGCCGACCACATAGCGTTCGGTGGGAATAAGTCGGCGTTCCTGGACCAAATTTTCAAGCAGACTCGATTGGTTGAGGTAAGAATAGCCAGCATGTGCGTATACCAACCGGTTGAAGTCCTTGGAGCCGATCGCGTCGGGGTTTTTCCGCTGAAAGGTTTGCAATTGCTTTTGGCTTTCCAGCATTTGGTTGCCCGATTCGGAATCGAAACCATACACGTACGTGTGGGTCCGGTTCGGCAGGAGATCCAAATTCATGGTGCCGCCCGCGCGGTTCACGAACTTTGTCTCACCTTCTTCGCCAAGATAAATGACGTCGAGGTCAGGCTCCAGATAGTCAATCTGCAAGCGGCAGCCGCGAGCAGTATCGGGGGGAATTCCAATCTCCTGCCAGACTGCGCCATCCAAGGAGGCAAGGACTTTGCCGGCGCCGTCGTGGGTCAGTTCGATCGGCCGACCGGCCAAACTGGCAATGGAAAAGGTGCGGTCGAGGAAAGTTAAGCGGGAGCCAGCAAATGGAAAGCTGATTTGGATGCGTTTGCCATGGACAACCTCATCGGGCGGTTCGGCCAACTCTTCCAATGAACGAACGGCCTCGCTCCAATAGTCGAGATCTGGGATCAAGGGTTGCAGGACGAGAGCCGGAACGCGTGGTGCATGTTGTTGAATGCCGCCGAGTTCCCATGCATAGTCCAGAAGTTCGCCTTCTGCGAGCAAAGCGTTGCGCAAGCCTTGGAAGCGGATGTCCAAGTAGTCGTTGACGTTTTGAATACTGAGCCCCTGAACTTCCTGTTGAGCAGCGAGTTCAGTCCCACCGGCTGTGAACAGGATATCTTGCGGGGAAGCCATCGCAATCGCCGGAAGGTCCACCTGATGGAACGAGTTCGTGATCAGCGGGTCGAAGGAAGTCGGCAGTGAAACGTCCAAGTGGAAGGATTCCCCTGTTGGGAGATCCACCTTCACCCAAAAGGAATGGAGCGTGAAAAAGGTGCCAATGCCCTCAAGGTGATTAAGGCCGTCGAGCGGAACCTTGAAACTACGAAGCAAGAAGGCGGTGTCGAGAATATGACGAGCCTCGTCGAGTGGCAGGACAGAGAAGCTTGTGGGCAGGCTCGACCGCACCTCCTCTTCAGGCATTGTATCAGCAAAGCCGGTGTACGCGGCGGGGACCCCCAAGGCACCACGCAAGCGGTTAAACTCAACAATCCGGCCGCCACGGACCAGCGACCTGATAATCGCGAGTTGGACCATCTCGTGCTTGCTGAGTTAAACTCAACAATCCGGCCGCCACGGACCAGCGACACATTGGTGTACCCAGCCGCCGTGAGCAAGTCGCGAAATAGACAGGCCTGGTCGAGCGGGCTTCCTGAGCGTTCCCGGTAGGTGTGCAGCGAACCTTTCTTCAATCCGTGGTACGGGGCATATCGAATCTGGTTTTTGCAGTAGATATAGATGTTGGTCAGGTCGCCTTGGCAGGCATCGGCCAGAGCAACCAAGGGGTCGGAAATGATCGCACCTGGTGCTCGCGCCACGGCGCTTTGCACTGGGGGAAGCGGATTCGGGTTCGGAGCCTTCTCCGAATTGACAGGGGGAACGTGTTGTGCCGCGCCCAAACTCTTCAGGCCTTCAAGAAATGCAGGACTCGGCGGGGTGGAGACGGTCTGCCAACCCTGTTGGGCATGGACGTTTGCAAGGCTGAGAAATAACCCGATTGCAATGGCAAGGCGTAGACTGCCGCGGTTCAACGAAATGTGATGGTTCATAGGACTCCTAATTTTCCTCGGTGACCGACAAGATATTGCCGAGGGCATCGTACGAATAGCTGAGGACCCGTCCGTTGGAGAGTTCCTGCCGCATCAGTCGTCCCGCATCATCGTATTCGTAAATCGACTTCAGTGTATTTGCCCCTGCCTGGTTCCCGGCTGGATTGGGGAATCGAAGCAGGTTTTCATGAAGATGGATGACTCCATCGCCGTCAGGGTCTGCGGTGGCTGAAAGCCAAGTGGCCCCGAAGAACTCGATTTCCCACGCGTCATCCGCGCCATCGCCGTCCACGTCGGAATGGATGAAGGGATCGCTTTGAAGAACTTTTACCTCCCAGGCGGTAGTCAGTCCATCCCCGTCGGGATCCCCTGCGAGGAGGTCACCATTGGGGTCCGACATGGCCATGACGTCGAAAAACGACCGGCGACCGCCCGGCGCGACCCAGTGCTTGTGCTGACCACCTCGTCCTTGATAGATTCCGCTCGGAACCACCTTCCAATTCCCGTCGGTCAGGCTGTCGTTTTGGCGAAGAAAGTAAACCCATCCGGGTTCGACAGGCCACTCGATTGCGAGCGCACCGCTACCCGATATGGTCGGATTTATTGACAGGGAGGACTGCCCTCGCACAGGCTCAGAATAGAGCAAAAACAGGGGGATGACCATTGGACACAATTGTAATAGACGTCTCATAATAACCTCTTCTCCTTTTTGCAACGTATGTAATTTTGCGATACAAAGTCAACGCTCAACATGAATACACTCCAGCCAACCTTCGGACGGCTATCGGAAGATCGGCTAGGTTGTAGCGCCGTCTTCTAGGCGGTGTCGGTACGCGTGTTTCTAACACGCAGTCATGACGCACACTCCACTGCGGGCTAGAAGCCCGCGTACCGACACCCGCTGGAAGCGTGCGCTACAAACGTGCGCTACAAGCGTGCACTACACTCCAAGCATTTCTTTCGCGAGTTTGTCGCGCGACGCGCCTTTGCCACCGAGCATGCGGGAGATTTCGTCGACTCGGGTTTTACCGGACAAGGAGGTAACCTCGGTGACGGTGCGGCCATCGACGACGGACTTTTCCACCAACAAATGATGGCCGCCGCAGACGGCGACTTGGGGCAGGTGGGTGATCGCGATGAGCTGGTGGTGGGCGGCGACGTCGCGTAGCTTTTCGCCGATCGCCACGCCCATTTCGCCGCCGACATTGGCGTCGATCTCGTCGAACACCAGCAGGGGGACTTTGTCGTGTTCGGCGAGCACCGCTTTGCAGGCGAGCATCACCCGGGCGATCTCGCCGCTAGACGCGATCGCCTTTAACGGACGCATGTCCTCGCCGGCGTTCGGCGCGAAACCGAAGTCGATGTCGTCGAGCCCGCTCGAACGCGGTTCGGCGGCGACGGTGACGTCGACGGAAAAGCCGCCGTGTTCGAACCCGAGTTCGCGTAGATGGCCGGTGATCGCCGCCGCGAGTTTTTCGGACGCGGTCCCGCGCTTCTTCGAGAGCTTCTTGCCGATCTTCTTCAGCTCCTTGATCGCCGCGTCGAGTTCGGCGTCGATCTTGGCTAGTTCGCCGTCGAGATTGCCCAGCTGATCGAGCCGGCGACGCGATTCCTTCAGCAACGCGAGCGCGTCGGAAATTTCCGGACCGTATTTGCGCTTGATCGAACGAATCACCATCAGGCGTTCGTCGAGAAATTCCAGCCGCGCCGGGTCGGCATTGATCCGGTTGATCCGCGAACGCAGATCGGTCGAGAGTTCGCTGATCTGGATCGCGATGCTGCGCGCCTCGTCGAACCAACCCGCGCCCTCCGGCATCTTGTCACCAATGTCCTCCAAGGCCCGCTGGGCGATCACCAGCGCCTCGAACGCGCCCGTCTCCAAGGCCGACGCCGCCGTGTTGCCGGACTCGAGCAAGGTCTGCGCATTCGCCACCACCGTATGTTCCTGCAAAATCGATTGCTCCTCGCCCTCCTGCAGGTCCGCCTCCTCCAGCTCGCGCACCTTGAACCCGAGAATGTCCATTTGCTGCGCCACGCTGTCGGCGTCGCCCAACAAGTCGAGCTTACGCGATTCGAGCGCGCGGCAGATCTCCCACTGCGCCGCGTAGGCCGCGCGTTCCTTTTCGGTCCGCCCGTAGGAGTCCAACACCGCCATCTGCGTGTCCGGCTTGAGCAGCGACTGGTGGTCGTAGGGGCCGTGCATGTCGAGCAGCAGCACGCCAACCGCTTTCATCACCGCGAGGGTCACCCCACAATTATTGATACGCGCCTGACTGCCGCCGCCGGCTTTGATCACCCGACGCAGCAGCAACTGGCCGTCTTCGCAGGGATCGACCCCGAGGTCCTCGAGCAGCTCGTTGATCTCGGCCGGGTCGGCGAGTTCGAAAATGGCCTCAGCGCTGGCCCGGTCGGTGCCGGTGCGGATCATGCCTTTGTCGGCGCGTTCGCCGGACAGCAAACGCAGCGCGCCGATGAACACGGACTTGCCCGCGCCGGTCTCGCCGGTGACCACGTTCAAGCCCGGGGCAAAATCGATCGTCGTCCCCTCGACCAACGCGAGGTTCTTGACAGTGAGGGAAGCGAGCATGGAGCCTTCTTGCATAGTGAACGCGTCTAATGACTCGGTTCGGCGAAGGCAAGCCTTGCCGCATAAAAATACTGTATAAAAAGTCACACATGCCTTATGGCAAAGGTGTGCCATAGAGTGGCGAGCGTCTGCCATAAGGTGGCAAGGTTCTGCCACACTATGGCAAGTTCTTGCCATAAGCTGGAGGAGTCCAATCACAGGCGGCACGGCGGTCGCTGGTTTCCGCACACGGGCTGGAAGGCACGATGCTGCTTCCGTATTCCCCCGTAGCACGCGCTTCCAGCGGGTGTGCGTAAGACCTGACCTCCGTGTCAGGTCACGGGCCGGATCATGCCTCGGCTGACATTGTATTCTACGGCGGCTTTCTTTAACTTCGCGTCATGAGACTTCCCCTGCTGCTGCTTCTCGCCAGCCTGTTCGCTCCCTGCGCTCTCCTCCAAGCGCAACCCGCAGACGAGGCCTGGAAGCCGATCGAACGGCGTATTCCGCCCAAAGGCGTGACCCTGCCGACAGCCGACGCGAAACCGCTGATGGCGCGCTCGCGTCGGTTGCTCAACAGCGCCGACCCGGACGTGGCGGTGTTCGGCAAGGCGGTCGAGTGGGCGTTGCGTTGGGACGAGTTCCAGAAGAAGGACCACGCGAAACTTGCGGGCGAAGTTCTGGCCGAGGGCGAACGCCGTCTGGACGCAATCAACACCTCTGCCACGAACGCGATTCCTCGAACCGGCCGGATCGTGCGCGGCTATCGTTCGAACATCGACGACTCGCTGCAACCCTACGGCCTCGAAGTCCCCGCCGAACTCGACCTGTCCAATTCCGTCCCGCTCTATGTCTGGTTGCACGGCCGCAGCGACAAATCCACCGACCTGTATTTCATCCATCAACGCATGACCAAAGCCGGCAAAATCGAGGTGCCGCACGGCATCATCGTGCATCCGTTTGGCCGCCATTGCATGGGCTTCAAGCACGCCGGCGAACGCGATGTGCTTGACGTGATCGCCGAGGTGAAAGGCCACTACAAGATCGACGACAACCGCGTGATGTTGATGGGCTTTTCCATGGGCGGGGCCGGTGTCTGGCACATCGGCGCGCACTACGCGGACCAGTTCGCGGCGATGAGTCCGGGCGCGGGTTTTGCCGAGACCGCCAAGTACAACCGGCTCACGCCCGACAAGTTTCCGCCCGCCATCGAGCAAACGCTTTGGGGCGTCTACGATGTGCCGAACTACGTGCGCAATCTGTTCAACCAACCGATCATCGCCTACTCCGGCGAGAACGACAAACAGATCCAGGCGGCGCAGGTAATGGAGGAGGCGTTCGCGGCCGAGGGCCAAGTTCTCGATCACCGCATCGGTCCCGGCATGGGCCACAAATATCATCCCGACACGCTCGCCGAGATCATGACGAAGATGAAAAACTTTCCCGACCGCCGGCCCAACTACCGCAGCGTCCGCCTGCAAACACAGACCTTGCGCTACAACAAAGTCCGCTGGGTCGAAGCGCTCCGGCTCGAGCAGCACTGGCAGGATTCGCGCATCGACGCGAGCCACTCGGGTCCGAGCATCGGCGTGCGCACCAAGAACATCGCTGCGTTCCGGCTGCGGCCCAAAGGCTCGGTGCGGATCGTTACAATCGACAATAAAGATTTTGATGTGCCCGGCGAACCGGCCGAGATCACGTTCGTGAAGCGCGACGGTGCCTGGACCCTCGGCACGCCCGAACCCGGTGGCAAGCGTCCGGGTTTGCAGGGGCCGATCGACGACGCGTTCATGACGCCGTTTTTGGTGGTGACGCCGAGCGGCAAAACCGACTCAACCAATCCAATCGCGAACGCGGCGCTGGCGCGCTGGGTCGCGTTCGAACTGGGTCACCTGCGCGAACGCTGGGCCACGTTGTTTCGCGCGCAGCTGCCCGAGAAGCGCGATGTCGATGTCACTGAAGAGGATATCGAAAGCAAAAATCTGATCTTGTGGGGCGACGCCGAAAGCAATGCCCTGATCAAGCGGCTCGACGGCGAACTACCGCAGCGTGAGTTCAACGCGGCCACGCAAGTGCACGCCTTCATCCATCCGAACCCGCTCGCGCCCGACCGCTACGTCGTGCTCAACAGCGGGGTCACGTTCCGTCCCGGACACGACCGAACCAACAGCCAGCAAAATCCCAAACTCCCCGACTGGGCGGTGCTCGACATCACCCAAGCGCCGACCGATACGGCGGCCGGGCGCGTGGTTGCGTCCGGGTTCTTTGATGAGAACTGGTCACTACCGGAGAGCGCACCCTAAGGAAAAAAACGCACCACGCGCTTTCCAGACTCGCTCCGACGGAATGAATTGCCTTCCACCAAGACGGTTTAAAAACCGTGTCGGCGGGCTAAAGCCCGCCGGGCAAACACAGGTTAAAACCCCACCAAAGATATTTGAAATTTCGAAGGCCATCGAACCGACGCCGAACCCTCTTCGGGGTTCACCATCAGAACGAGCGCCGACCTCTCTGGAGAGAGGCGGCCCGACACCGCTCGGAGAGACGGTGCCACCTGCGACAACTGACTCCACGGAGTCCATTTCATCCTGAAATTACGGACCCGCTTGATCCCAAGCGAATGGAATGACCCGAACGAAAGTCTGCTGCCATCTCGGTCGTCCTCAACCGCACCGGCTCGGGAGGCCCCTCGCCCTCCAGGTTTTTGATGTTGAACGATCCTTTCGACCAACGAAATCTGAAAAGTTTGACTCATTTTGTCACGAATCGACAGAGCAAGGATCTATGCCACATTGCACGCGGCGCCCCGTGATTGGCCTGCACGGTGAATGTAATGTAGCGCGAGCTTGAGCCCGTGTTTGGCCTGCGGGCTTTAGCCCGCAGGCCAAACACGGTTTTAAAACCCGGCTGTACAAGGACGGCGCCATGGTTCGTCGCCCCGTATCAATTTTGAAATTTGAAAAATCTGAAATTCAAAATTTGAAATTCCCTCAGAACTCTTTCATCTCAAGAAATGCACAGCGAAATCCAAACCGCCCTCGAACAACTGATCGACGAACGCAACATCCGTATTCCGTACGCCTGCGAATCGGGCAGCCGCGCGTGGGGCTTTGAGTCGCCGGACAGCGATTGGGATGTGCGCTTCATCTACGCCTGGCCGGAAGAAGACTATCTCGGCATTCTCGACCGCAAAGACAACATCGACCTCGGAGTGAAAAAGGATCTCGATCTGGCCGGCTGGGATCTGCGCAAAACCCTGAGGCTGTTCGGCAAGTCCAACGCCTCGGTGTTCGAATGGCTGCAATCGCCCACAATCTACAAAGAAGCCTCGGGCTTCCGCGACGAACTCTGGGACCTCGCGCCGCAATTTTTCACCCCGATGGTCGGACTCAAACACTACCGCGGACTAACTTCGAGTTCGATGAAACGCGCCGCGCAAAAAGACGGTTCGTGGAAGCTAAAAACGCTGTTCTACGTGCTGCGCCCCGCCTACGCCGCCACCTGGGTGATCGAACGCGGCACGATTCCACCGATGGAGTTCGAACCGCTGCGCGAGATGGAACCGCCCGAACTCACGCCGGTGGTCGAGGATCTGCTGGCCCAGAAAGTCGAGGCCTCCGAAGGCGCAACCATCCCGCCGATCCCGGCGCTCGCCGACTACGCCGAGTCCTTGATCGCGCGCTGCAACGACGCGGGCGTAGGGATGACGTTCGAAAAACCCGACATCAGCCCGCTGAACCGCTTCTTCCGCCAATGGATCAGCTAAGTAGATTCTTTTTCGACAAAAACCTCTTTTCTTAGAGACTGTCGTACATTTACAAAGAGCCATCGAACCCGCCGCGCCTCTGATGTAAGCGTAATTCGGCGGGTGTTTTATTTCTTCAAGGACTTCCATCGTGTCGCAACTTCGGCGATCCTGCGGGATAAATCCCGCAGGCCAAACACGGGCTAAAGCCCGCGCTACTGACAATTGAAGTATTCGTAACAGGCTCTAACAGTGGATCTATGGAATTTCCGCCTCATCCTAAAACAGAGCGTATCGACCGCATCGAAGACCTCGACGATTCGCCGTGGCGCTTGATCGACTGCACCAGCGGCAGCCAAGCCTACGGGACCGCCCTGCCGACCTCGGACGTCGACCGAAAAGGCGTGTTTGTGCTGCCGCCGAACCAATTTTATGGTCTGACCCTGATGCCGCAGTTGCAGGACGAGTCGCACGACTCGGTGATGTACGAACTCGGCCGCTTCGTCGAACTGCTGGAGAAGAACAATCCCAATTTGATGGAGCTGCTCGGCATGCCGCCGGACTGCGTTCGCTATCGGCACCCGTTGTTCGACCACTTTCCGTCCGAGCTGTTCCTCAGCAAACTCTCGTTCCCGTCCTTCGCCGGCTACGCGCAGGCGCAGATCAAACGCGCGCGCGGCCTGAACAAAAAGATCGTCAACCCGGTCGAAAAGAAACGCAAAGAGGTGCTCGATTTCTGCCATGTCACCGGTCCGGCGGAAGGCGCGGGCAGTGTGCCGGTTCGCGAGTGGCTGGCGCGCGAAGGCGTCGCCGCCGCCGACTGCGGACTCGCCTCGGTGACCCACATGCCGCGTTTGTACGCCCTGTTTGTCGCGCCCGAGCTAGGCGGTGAACTGCGCGGCATCGCCACCGCCGACGGCAATGACGTGCGCACCAGCAGCATCCCCAAAGGCCTCGAACCCGTCGGCTACCTCGCGTTCAACCACGACGCCTACAAACGCCACTTGCGCGAACACCGCGAGTACTGGGAGTGGGTCGAAAAGCGCAACGACGCGCGTTACCAAGGCACGGTCGAACACGGTAAAAACTACGACGCGAAAAATATGATGCACACCTTCCGCCTGCTCGACATGGCCGAGGACATCGCGCGCGAAGGCGTGATCCGGGTTCGGCGACCGAACCGCGACGAGCTGCTGGCGATCCGCCGCGGCGCGTTCGAGTATGAGGATCTAGTGACGCGTGCGGAGTCGCGTTTGGTGACAATCAAAGAGGCTTTCGACGCCTCCGCCCTACCCGACCGACCCGATCACGCTGCGGTCGAACGCGCGTTGGTTGAAGTTCGGACCGCGTTCTATGCGGAGCGGGCAACTGATTCGGACGGCCCGAAAGCACCATAATTCTTGTCTGTGAAACCGATCATTTGATGCCGAGCAACTCGACTTCGAAAATCAGCGTTGCGTTCGGCGGAACTGCATCGCCTGCGCCGCGTTCGCCGTAGCCCAACTTGGGTGGGATGGTAAATTCATAGGTTGCGCCGGTTGGCATCAGTTGCAGGCCTTCGGTCCAACCGGGAATCACCGCGTTCAGCGGGAAGCTGGCGGGCTCGCCGCGTTTGCGGGACGAATCGAACACCTTGCCGTTCTCCAACTTGCCGACATAGTGGACCGTCACCGTGCTCGCCTTGACCGGCTTCTTTCCCTCGGCCGGTTTGATCACCCGATATTTGAGACCGCTGGCGGTGGTGACGGACTTGGCCTCGGTCACCGAGTCTGAATCACCGGCCAACTTATCGTCGTCTTTCGCGATTGCCAGAGTTGCCAGGGTCATGAAGCAGAGGAATAAAACGCTTAGAATTCGCATGTCGGAAAGCTACGCATGGCCATGCGGGTGTCGAGGACGATCAGCATAAGCTTCAGGGTGCAGGCACTGCTATCGGCACCGGCTTGCAGCGAATTCGATAGAAGATGTAGTCACGCGACAGGTCGGGAAAATAATCGGTGTAGGATCGTGGCGCCGCGATGGTAGCCGCATCTTCGGCAAGGACGCCCCACGTATTGGTCAGATCGTCATAGCAGCGTTCGATGACGCAGATCGTATTGGTCGGCGCGAGGTAGGAAAGCACCGGATCGTCCCCGGGATCGATATCGATAATCCGCGGCGGGACGGTGAGGCAGATCGAGGGGAGTTCGAAGCAGTTCGGCATCACGATGTCCACCGCCTGGGTCTTACAACCTTGCCGAACAATGGAGTACTGGGGTTCAACGTCTCCGAATCCCGTCTGGACAGGGTCCAAGGGTATTCTCTGCGACACGCTAAGATCGACCGGTGCCCCGGCTGCATCCACCAAGAGGCGGAACACCGAGGGCGTATTGGTGTACAACCTCCGGTCGAAGAAGACCTGCCGACCACCTTGGCGCAACTCGACATTAAACAAGGTGTCGATCGCGTTGGTGGCGCTGAGTTCGATGGTGAGCTCCGCTTTGCCGTCGGGCAGACAATCGCTCACCGCCACATCAATACTGTGAATCTCGCAGAGGTTCGGACAATCCGGGACGACCACCTCACGCGAGGCGGTGCAACCGCCCGCCCCAACATTGAAGACCCACGTGCCGGCCTCAAGCCGGTAGGACCGCGAGTCTGTAAGGATCAGTTCGGCTCCTTGATTGGGACTTGTACCCAACAAATAAGGGGGCTGGAAATAACGGTTTAGCGGCACCGTATTCGAACTCACAATGCTGACCTTCACTTCAGCATAGCCGGCAGGCTGACATTCGGAGAGCTCGATCTCGAGTTCGAACTCACAGGGTGGAAGTGGATCAGCGGGCAGGCAATCAGGAATGGCCACATCCACATCCGTGATAAAAATTGGCGCGGGCAAGGAGGTGAACCGAGCGGCAGGTCCAAGGAAAGAGTTCGGTAGACGGTAGATGGTGAGTTCAGCACGCTGTTGCGCAGCGGCAAAGGGCATCCCCGAACGGTTGCCGGCCACCACAAATGAATAGCTCATCGGACTTCCTGTGACCGGCTGAAAAAAGGGCACAGCAGAAGATTGTGAAACCGAATCCCCATCAAAGATCGTGATTGTGAAAAGGCTGTCGGCCGGGACGTTGGTGTGACTAAACTCCACCGTGGCAGTCATATAACCGAAGCCATCGCAGGGACCGAAGGTGAAATCGACATCGGGTATCGCGATGCAGTCGTTGGTGGTGCAAAAATCGGAGGGGTTGATGGTCAATTCCGCCTCGGCGCAAACCGGATAGCCGGTAAGAGAGGGGTGGAGAATACTTTGAGCCGTCAGAATCATCGGACCACCCGTGAAAAACACGGTATTGGTAAAGAAGATCGTGCCGTTCTCAAGGTCAAACGAATTGCCATAGCTGCCACCGCCGGACACCGAAATCTGCCGATTGGAGGGAGCATCGGCCACTACTTTGGTGACGACCAAGCTGGATTGGTAACCGTCGGTCGAAAAAGGGCTGACAGAGACGAGCGAGAATTCCGAGATGGTACACTGCTCCGGGCAGACCGGCGCGGTCACCGCGACCAGCTCCACGTTGGTGTTGGCGCCGATGCTTACCACGACATCCTCGGCTACGCCATCGCCGCGAACGGCGATCCGGATGGCCATCGGGTTGGTGGTCACGGTGGTTTGCGAACTCTCGAGAATATAGATTCCCTCGTTCACCGTGGCCCGAAGCACGTCGCCGGTGGCGTTTTGCGTGGACACTTCAAGTACGGCTTCCGCAAAACCAAACTCATCGCACGGGCCAAAACCGACCACTTGGACATCGGTGATTTCACTTTGGGCTTGAATGATAGACGGGACTAGGCCGACACAGATTAACACGATTATTGTTAAACAGTTCCTTAAATGCATTTTGTTCCTTTTTTTGGCGTTATGACGTTTGGTCCAAGTTACCCCAACCGGCCCCCCTTTCAACCGAGAAATTAAAGCGATTTTCTCCCTGCGGGGCCATTCGTCTCCGCTGAGATGAGGCCGACGTCAGGGAGCGGGCACTGGGATCGGCACCGGCTTGCAACGAATCCGGTAGAAGTTGTTGTCACGCGACAGGTCGGGAAAATAATTGGTGTAGGATCGTGGTGCGTTGATGGTGGCCGTATCTTCAGCAAGGACGACCCACGGATTGGTCAGATCGTCATCGCAGCGTTCAATGAGGAACACTACGTTGGTTGGCCCGAGGTAGGACAGTACTGGGTCTTCCCGGGGATCGATATCGATAATTCGCGGCGGAATGGTGAGGCAGATCGAGGGGAGTTCGAAGCAGTTCGGCATCGCAATGTTCACCACCTGTGTCGTACAACCCAGCCGGGAGATGCGCTGAAGATCTGGGAGTCCCACTCCTTGAACAGGGTCTAGGGGAATTCTCTGCGAAACCGTAAGTTCGACCGGCTCCCCGGCAGCATCCGCTAGCAGGCGAAACACCGAGGGCGTGTTGGTGTACAACCCGGAACTGATTCGGTCGCCCCCTTGACTCAACTCAACATAAAACAAGGTGTCGAACGCGTTGGTGGCACTGAGTTCGATGGTGACCTCCGCTTTGCCACCGGCCAAACACTCGCTCACCGCCAGGTCGACACGGTGGATCTCGCAAAGGTTCGGACAATCTGGGACGACCACCACCCGCGAGGCGGTGCAACCGCCCGCCACCACATCGAAGACCCAAGTGCCGGTCGGAAGCCGATAAGACCGCGCGTCTGCAAACATCAGTTCGGGTTCGAGATAGGAACCTGTCCCCAACTCATACGGGATTTTGAAAAAATGCAGAGGCGCTACCGTGTTCGAGCTCACAATACTAACCGTCACCTCGGCATAGCCGCCAGGCTGGCATTCGGAGAGTTCGATATCGAGTTCGAACTCACAGGGTGGAAGTGGATCAGCGGGCAGGCAATCAGGAATGTCGATATCCACATCGGTCACAAAAACCGGAATGGGCCAGGCCGCGTTCCGGGCGGCGGGGCCAAAGAAGGGGTCACTCCTATAATTATAGATGGTGAGCGCAGCACGCTGCTCCGCTGCGGCAAAAGGCATGCCGGAGCGGTTACCGGCCACCAGGAATGAATAGCTCATCGGACTTCCCGTGACGCGCTGAAATTCGGGAACAGCGGCTGATTCTGATACCAATTCCCCATCATAGATTGTGATATTGAATAGGCTATAGGCGGGGACGTTCGTGTGGCTAAACTCCACCGTGGCAGTCATGAAGCCGAAGTCGTCGCACGGGCCGTAGGTGATATCGACATCGCTGATCCCGATGCAATCGTTGCTGCTGCAAAAATCGGCGGGGTCGATGATCAACTCTGGCTGAGCGCAAACCGAATAAAAACGGAGGGAGGGATGGCCACTGGTGAAGGCGGTCAGCGTGATGGGTTTTCCAATAAAATTTACCGTATTGGTGTAGTAATTCGTGCCATCTGCGAGGGCATGCGAAACGCTGAAGCCGCTACCGGGGTATACTGAGATCGTGGTATTGGACGGGACGTCGGCCACCACTTTGGTTACGACCCGACTAGATTGGACCCCGTTGTTCGACAAGGGCCGACCGAAACGAGAGAGAATTCCGAAATGATGCAGGATTCGGGGCAGACCGGCGTGGTGAACGAGACCACCTCCTCGTTCGCCCCAAGGTTCACGCGAATGTCCTCCACCATGCCATCGCCGCGAACGGTGATCCGGATGGTCATCGGGTTGGTGGTCACGTTGGTTTCTTGCCGTTCGAGGAGAGTAGTCCCGTCGTAAACGAAGGCTCTAAGAACGTCGCCAGTCGCGCTTTGCGTAGACACTTCAAGCACGGCTTCCGCAAAACCAAACTCATCGCACGGGCCGAAACCGACCACTTGGACATCGGTGATTTCACTTTGGGCTTGAATGATAGACGGGACTAGGCCGACACAGATTAACACGATTATTGTTAAACAGTTCCTCATGAGCATTTTGTTCCTTTTTTGGCGTTATGACGCTTGCTCCAAGTTGCCCCAACCGCCCCCCCTTTCAACCGAGAAAGGGCGGTGTCGGGAGGCTGCTACTTTCTTGGGCGAAACCTACCCCGGCCATGCCTTGTGGCACCACGGGCGATCCAGGGTGCCACCGCTAACGCGTTTTTTCAAGCTCGGGTCCTCGTCGGGTGATGTTGCCTTATTCTGCCGCCAAAGAACGGACGTGCCGATTAGAAGGCGGGGCCGCCGGGTTCGTCAGTTTGGCCCCCTGATCTTTGCCCGCTCATTCGGATGAACGGATGTTTCCAAAAAGTTATTAACAGTTGACCGACGGCCCGGAATCCCTATCAGTTAGTGTCGATTCAACGCTTCACCCTACTACCGAAGATCGGCGTATAGTGACCCTGAATCGAGGCATCGGTCTCGATTTCGGCTACATGTGGGTAAAACCTAGTAGGACACGGGAATATGTTGCCCTGGACGGCTCATTCATTCCTAAAGGGTTTGACCATCGTTTGCCGCTCAAGAGATGGGAACCCCGAACTGATGGCCTATCAATCCAATACTCAGTTCGGGGGCGGCCCGTTGCCGCAGAAGTTGTTTTGGTACGATATTATCTTACCAATTCATAACATTGCAACAACTTATGCACACTTTATATGTTCCCCAAATATGGCAAGCGTCTGCACTTGCAAGAAGATCAGCGCCGGTCACACGCACCCCTTGAAAGGGCGCGCTTCCCACGAGGCTTGAAGACTAGCCCTATAACTTCGACGCCTCGAACGCGCGATAGGCTTCGACGCGTTCGTGGTAGACGCCGACGAACTCGTCCTGCGGCAGCACTTCCGAACCGGCGACCGGTTCGGCGAACCCGACCACCGCGTCCAACCAAGTGCAACCGCTCTGCCCCTGCAAAGCCATCAGCGCGGCCCCGAGGGCGGCGGAGTTGGTGGTCTCAAAACGATGGACTGGGCAGCCGTGAACGTTGGCCATAATCTGTAAAATGTCGGCGTTAGCGGACGCGCCGCCGGTGACGTAAATGCAGGCGGGTTTGATGCCCATCCATTCGGAATGAATCCGCATCGACATCATTTGCGCTTCGACCACCGCGCGGCAGTTGGCGGCGGCGTCGCTGTCGTCGAGATCCTGGCGGTGCACGCCGGGCGTGAGCACATGCGGCACAATTTCGGGTTCGAACCAGGGCAACATCAAGCCGCCGCTTCCGGGTGTCGTCGATTGCAACGCCTCGGAAAAGCCGGCCCAGTCGAGCCCGAACGCGTCCTTTACCGCTTCGCGCGCGAGCGACCCGTTCTTGAAACAAATCAGCGTCATGTAATCGCCGTTGGGCGAACCGAACACATGGCCTTCGGCGTTCGGATCGGTGGCGCACTCAGCCATCGAACCAAACAGGGTGTCACTGGTGCCGAGACTGACCGCCAGCATGCCGGGCTGGACCAGTCCGAGGCCGATCAGCGAGCAGGGATTGTCGCCCGACCAAACGATGCAACGGCAGTCGGCGGAGAAGCCGTGCTTGCCGACAAAGTAGGGATTGATCGTGCCGATTTCGGTGCCGGACGCGGCGATTGGCGGCAGCTTGGCGGCCAAGTTCTCGGCGGTGGCGTCGAGCGCGCCCGGGTGCCAGTCGCGCGCGGCGATGTCCATCAGGTTCATGCCCGCGCCGTCGCCCGGATCGATCGGCGAAGTGGTGCCGGCGAGGATCGAGGACATAAACGAACTGACCAGCGCGATGGTCACGGTGCTCGCGTAGGCGGCCGGTTCAGTCTGGGCGAACTTGCGGATTTGCGGACCGGTAAAGCGTTCGAAGGTGTTCGAACCGGTGGCGGTGGTGGTCGCCGAGGTGCCGCCGAGCGCGTCGCGGATGTCGTTGCACTGCGCGTTGGTCGAACTGTCCATCCAGATCGGCGAAGTGGCACGGGAGAGCAGCGGTTCGATCTGCGCCTTGAGACTTTCGTCCGGATTGAGCGGACCGATCGGCGAGTTGAGATAGATCGACCCATGCTGCTGACCCGAACCCGACACCGCGATGATCTGCGCCACGTCGACCGCGTCGGCGAGGTGGGCCATCAGTTCGTCGAGTGTTTCCACCCAGATCATCGGCGGCGCGTGCACCACCTGCGGGTCGTCGCCCGGCAAGGTACCGTTGCTGGTGCCGTATTCGGGGAAGGCGGCGTCAAAGTTGATGCCGTGTTCGTAGACGATTTCGCGCGAGTCGGAATCGATGACAATGGCGGTGATAGATTGGGTGGAGGAGTCGAGTCCGAGATAGAGGGGCATGGCAGGAGCGAGGTGTCGGTTGATTAGAATCGGGATTCAGTAGATCCTGTTTGGCGGCTTTTTCTTCAGATGTAAATATTCGATGGGACCCGGAGGACAGCCGCGAAGGCTGTTCACTAGCGCTTAAAACGCTTCGCCACATCTTGCTGTGACAAGGTCTTCCCTTGCTCGGCCTGCCCGAGGCCTTTTTCAATTTTCGCGAGAAAAACAAGCCGTTCGATCACGAACTCAAACGAAGTGTCTTCTGGAAGTTCAGCGACGGCTTTGATAAGCGCACAAATAGACGTGCCGCCTAGTCGGGAAGATCAGGCGGACGTTTCAGCACCTTGATAATAAAGGCCCGTGATCGTCCGAAGGGGCAATACCCATACTCCACCGTTTTCGTTGGCAAGAACGACATTGTTACCGGTGGGCGGCAGAAAACAAAAATCCGCGTGCGGGACGGGATATTTCTTGCCGTCCGCCATCCGGATCGTGAATGGCTGATTGGTTTCGATTGCGGCCTGAATGTTGTCTTTGGTCATGCCCTGAAGGTACCACAAAAAAAGCGGGTCGTCGAACGACCCGCCCTTTTCAGCAAACAGCTTTAGCCCTTGAAAATGTACTCGTTGAACAGGTTTTCAAGGTACTCAATCCGACCAGAAGTTTTTTCTGCCTCGCCCTGTTTCTGGGCGATGGCCTCGAGTTTCGGCAGGGTCATTTTGCCTTGCATGATCTCTTTGCCGAAACCTTTGCGGAACCCGGCGTAGCGGTCTTTGGTGAACTGCTCCATGGTGCCGTCTTTGCGGATTTTATCGGCGATGATCAGGCCTTTCGCGAACGCGTCCATGCCGCCGATGTGCGCGTGGAACAAGTCGATCGTGTCGAACGAGCCGCGGCGCACTTTGGCGTCGAAGTTGAGGCCGCCGTGTTTCATGCCGCGTTGCTTGAGCAGGATGCACATGACTTGAACCGTCTCCATGATGTTCATCGCGAACTGGTCGGTGTCCCAGCCCACGGTCATGTCGCCGCGGTTGATGTCGAGGCTGCCGAGCTTACCGGCGTCGGCGGCGACCATGCACTCGTGTTCCCAGGTGTGGGTCGCGAGGGTGGCGTGGTTGGCTTCGATGTTGAGCGCGAAGCGGTCCATCAGGTCGTATTCGCGCAGGAAGTTGAGGCAGGTGGCCGAGTCGAAATCGTACTGGTGGGTGCTCGGTTCTTTCGGCTTGGGTTCGATGAAGAAGGTGCCTTTGAAGCCGATTTTTTTTCCGTAGGCGACCGCCATGTGGAACATCTGCGCGAGCTGGTCGAGTTCCTGTTTCATGTTGGTGTTGATCAGCGACACGTAGCCTTCGCGACCGCCCCAGAACACGTAGCCGGTGCCGCCGAGTTCGACGGTGGCATCCATGGCGCGGCGGATTTGCGCGGCGGCGTGGGCGAACACCAGCGGGTCGGGATTGGTTGCGGCACCGTGGCTGTAACGCGGGTGCGAAAAGTTGTTGGCGGTGCCCCAGAGCAGTTTCACGCCGGTGGCTTTTTGCAGTTGCTTGGCGTGGTCGACGATCTCGCCGAGGTTCTTGGCGCTGGCCCGAACGCCGTCGCCTTCGGGGGCGATGTCGCGGTCGTGGAAGCACCAGTAGGGAACGCCGAGTTTGGTGAAGAACTCGAACGCGGCATCCATGGTGTTGTGCGCGATGTGCATCGGCGAGTCACCAATATCCCAGGGACGGTCGTAGACGCCGCCGCCGAACGGGTCGGCCCCGGTGCCTTTAAAGGTGTGCCAGTAGCAGACGGCGAACTTGAGGTGCGCCTCCATGGTCTTGCCGGCGACTTTTTTCTTCGGATTGTAGTATTTGAACGCGAGCGGATTGTCGGAGTCCGGTCCCTCGTATTTGATTTTTCGGGATACTTCGGGGAAATATTTTTTAGCCATGGCAGTTGCTCCGTTGGTTGCAGAAAGGATGAAGGGTTATCGGCGGGGCGCGCCGGGTCTTAGGAATGAAAAACGGATTTTAAATTGGCGCGGCTGGTCTCGGCGATGAACTCCGCGCCGGGTTCGTAGTTGAACACCTCGACCGACACCCAGCCATCATAGCCGCTGGACTCCAGTGCGGCGGCGATCGGTGTGAAGTCGACGTCGCCCATGCCGGGTCCGAGCAGGTTGGGATCGTTGGCGTGAAAATGGACGGTGTAGTCCTTGCTCGCCTCGATGATCTCAGGGATCGGGGTCTCTTCGTCGCTCATCGCTTTGACGTCGAGATGCAGACGGCACGCGGGGTGGTCGACCCGGTCAATCAGCCGGATGGTCTCGGCAGCGGTGGTGAGAAAATTGGTTTCTTTGCGGCCGAGGGGTTCAAGCGCGATGGTCACTTGGTGTTCGCCGGCTTCTTCGGCGATCGCATGGAGCACTTCGGCGGCGCGGGCGGCGGCGTCCTCGTAGTCCCAACTGGGTTCGAGATTGCGCTGCTTCGGACTCCCCCAGACCATCACCGAACCACCCATGGCGCGGCAGATGCGGGCGAGGTGCTTGCCGAACTCAATCGTCTCCGCGCGCACCGCCGCGTCCGTCGTGGTCAGGTGCAGTCCCTCGGGCGCGACCAGCAGCCAGTGCAGTCCGATCACGTCCAGCCCTTCGGCGTTGGCCTGACGCATAAATTCCTGCGCCTCGTTTTCGGTCAGCGTGCTCGGATCATCCTTGAGCATGAACGGTGCCACCTCGACCCCGTCGTAGCCAGCGGCCTTCATGTGGCGGCAGGCCTCCGCGAACGAGCGGTCGCGGTAGGTTTCGTTGCAAATGGCGAACTTCATGAGGCTCTTGCATGACGATAAATGAGTAGTGAGACAACACTGGATCGCGCATTTCGCCGAACGGAAAAAGAAGGATTCACGCAGCCAGCCTACTAGGCCAGCGTACGGGAACAACGATATGGAGATGGCAGAATAACCAATCCCGCTACTCCTTCGGCCGCTTAAAGATCACGACTTTCCCCGCCGACTCGACCGCCACATAAACGAACGTTCCATCCTTATTGATCGCGATGCCCGCCGGCCCCAATTCCTTTTCCTGACCCAACGGCACCGTTTCAATAAAGGTCAACTTTCCGGTCTTCGGATCGCGTCCAAATCCCGCCAGCGTACCGGATACCGTGCCAGTCACGTACAGGTTTTTTCCATCGCCACTGAGCGTGAGTTCGTTGCCACCGAGAAAATTTCCAATGTCATCCTTCCCAGCGATCAACTCCTGGACCCGTGAAAGTTTTCCGCCCTTATCAATCGAAAATACACCGACCGCACTATCGCCACGAAAGCGACCGGAAGAGGTGTAGAGAAATTTGCCATCGTTGCTGCACGTCAAGCTCATGACGCCGTCTAGGCCGGTCACTCCGTCTTGTTGGTCCCGAACGATCTGCTTGATCGTGGCTTTCCCTGCCTTGGCATCCCAATCCAGCGCGACGACGCAACGAGAGTCCGAAGCCGCAACATAAAGGGAGCCTCCATTGGGATGAAAATCTATGCCCCGCCCGTCGATGAAGCATAAATCTTTCCCTCCGTCCTTCGCCGCCTCCTTGCCAAACAGCGCCTGCACACACTCGAGTTTGCCGCCGTCGGTTTTCAACACCAACAGGCTCCCCGTTTTGATCCCAGTAGCGGGGTCCTTGCGATAGGGATCGAGCAACAACAGATGTGTGCCGTCGGTCGAGAAGCCGCATTCGACCGGCCACACCAGCGGGCCGGACATCATGCTGCCACGGAACACGGCGAGCTTGTTCAACCGACCCGTCTCTACATCGCGTCGATACAAGATCACCGTCTTCGCGCGAAAGCAGGTAGCCGCGGTAAGCGTCCCGTCGCGGGAAATTCGAACACAAACCGCCCCGCTGTGATCCCGATCCGTGACGGTTTGTAGATGGGTCAATTTCCCCGTTTTTTCATCCACCGCGAAGACGCCGACCCCGTTGGCCGCATAGGCCGCAGTGTAGAGGAATTTCGAGTCGGGGCTGATCGCAACCGAAACGGCGCGGTTCAAATCCCGGTGCTCGACGTTTTCGACAATGAAGATGCTGCGCGCCACGGCTCTTAAAATCGCCTTGGCACGAATTCGTACTTCCGGTGAATCGTGACCTAAGGCGTCCTCTAACCCAGGCACCGCCTTTTTGCCGATCCGCCGCAGGTCTTGCTCCGCGCGTTCGCGGTCCTGAAAGCCATCGGCATCCAGCTGTTTAATGAGTTCGGCAATGCGCGCCGAGTTGGCCTCGTCCGTCTCCTCTTGTGCGTCGGCCACGTGTCCGATCAGTCCGATCAGATAGAGGGACAAGCAGGATAGAACCAAAATGAATCGAGTGACATGATTGCTGTGCATCGGTCTCCTTTGAATGCGATTTTGTCCGCAATGATATCTCAGGAATCCCATGGAAACCAGACGAATACTTTTCGTTTCGTAGGAGAGTTTACACCTAGCTCGGGAGCGTCTGCGATTTATTTGAGGATTTCCGGAAGGACTAGCAGAAGAGCAAGCGGCACCGCTGCGGCGGCGACCCAGAGGAATCCGGGACACGGCGCCTCGACACAACAACTACTGTTTCTTGACGTAGGCTTCCTGCTTCTGAATCTCGCCGGCGAGAAACCGACGAACAATACCCGGCGCCGTCTCCATGGTGACATCGCCGTTGATGTGTTTCTCGACTTTGCTGCCGACCCAACGCCGACCGCGAACCCAGATCACCCAGTCTTCAACGAACAGACGTGTGAGCTCCTGCGAAATGGTCACGGCTTCGTCGCCGCTGATCTCGAACTCTTCTTTATGCGTCTCGTGCTTGTCCCGAACCAGTTGCAAGGTGTGCACGCCTTTGGTCAGCATATCCACTTCGAACACTTCGGACGCATTGTCCGTGGCGCTGCGGCGCGGCTTGGTCACGCCGACTTTTTCGCCATCGACAATCACCGTCACACCCGCCGGATACGTCGTCACCACCAGCTTGCCGGCGTTCTTCACCAGTTCGAAGGTTTCGGTGATGTCCTTACCGCGTTCGACGGTAACCGTCCGGCTCATCGTTTCATAGCCAGTCTTTTCAATCTTCAAGGTGTGCGTGCCGGGTTCGACTGGGCGGAGATGGGCGATCGTTTCGCCTTTGAGTTGGTCGTCCAGATAGACCCGCGCCTTGGTCGGCACGCTGCTCACGCGGATGCCACCAGGCAGGGGGATCAGTTCGGCTTGGACACCAACGCTTTCACCCGCGACGATGGACACGCGTTCGGAGTAGGGCTTGTAGCCATCGAGGGCGAGCGCGATCTCGTAACGTCCGGTGTCGAGATTTTCGATGGTCACCGGGGTCACGCCTTTGCGTCCGCCGTCGAGGGTCACCGACGCGCCCTCAGGGAACGAGCGGATGGTCAGGCCGCCGGTATTGGAGAGCAGTTCGCCAAACACTTTTTTCGGAATGCGGCTGTCGACGGTGACTTGCACCTTGCTCGAACTGTAGCCGATCTTGCTGAAGGTGACGGGATACGTGCCGAGCGGGCAATCGGGCACAAGCAGCGGCGTCTCGCCAGCGGCGATCGTACCGACCTTTACCTGCGCACCGACGGGTTCGGACTCGACCAGCAACAGGCCGCGAACCGGTTCGAGGCGCATGGTGATGGAGACTTCCTGATTGCTGACTTGCACCGTTTTGCGGGCGGTGCGGAAGCCGGGGCGGCTGGCGGTGATTAAGTGATCGCCCGCCGCGACGCCGGTGATCTCCGAACCGGCAAGGCGCCCGTTGAGGGTGATCTCGGCGCTGGCGGGTTCGGTGATGACAATGATCCGGCCGGTGTTTGCGGTTCCGGACTGGCTCCCTTGATTGCACCCGGCACCGAAAAAAGAGACCGAGAGCACCGCGAGGAACAAAACAAAAGGGGCAAACGCGTGGTTCATGACAGGGAGCGTTGAAAAGGGTTATTGCCGGATCCGTTGCTGGACTTGGCGGAGCAGGGTTTGCGCGTCCTCATGGCGGGGATCGTTGCGATCTGGGATGACGAGACAGATGGTGCGCAGGGATTCGGCGGCCGATTCCCATTGCGAGGTACGCCGGGCCTTTTCGACCTGGAAGTTGAGATTCTCGACCTGATCTTTCAGTTCGACCGAAGCCTGTTGCAGTAGTTCGCGGGCTTCGCGGTAGTACTCGGGTTTTTCGTCGATGGTCTCGAGGAAGTATTCGACTTGTTCGAGGTCCTTGATCGAGTCCCAGAGATTGCCATGGCTGGCGGAGCGTTCGGACCATTTCTTCAGACCCGTCTGGAACGAAGTCCGAGCGAGCTCCTTGAGTTTTTCCGGCGGCTGGCTGAGCGCCTTCAGCCCAAACTCGGTCTCGGCGAAGACGTCGATGAGCTTGATCGCGCCTTTGAGGTCCTCCGGCAGAGTGAGCTGGTTGCGCGCCCGGGCGCGGTGCGTTTTCGGACCGATGGAAATACTGAGATCGACCGACTCGTAGGTGTCGCTGGCGCGCGAGGTGTATTCGCCGCGGGTGGAAAAGAATCGGGTGGCTTCGAGGTCGTCGCGGAGATTGTGCACGAGCTCTTCGTTGATGGTTTTGGTCTTGGATGCCTGGCGGTTGTCGCGCAAGTCGTTCATCTGCATGGTGAGTTGTTTGTTCTGCAGGCTCAACGCGAACCGATAGATGTTGTCATTGCTAGCGAGGACCTTCTCGTACTCAAACTGCAGCGGTTGCTGGCCATCGGTGCCGCTTTGAGGCGCGATCGGTTCGGGTCCGCTGTCGCCCATGTCGCCAAGAATTTCCGGCAGGATAAGCAGCAGTGCGAGCAGCACGGCGGCGGCGGCGATCAGCCATAGGAAGCCGGGAACATGGCGGCGTTCGGTCGCGGCGGCGGCAACGCCGATGTCCTCCGTGTCGAGTCCGAGATCGAGTTCGTTGTCGGAGATTGGGCGGGACACGATCACGCTGGTGCGCGGTTCAGGTTCGGCCTCGAGCAGACGGCTCCGAATGACTTTGATGTCGGTCTCGCCGATGGTGATCACATCATTGGAGCGGAGCATCGACTCCTGCACGGTCTGGTGGTTGACCAAGGTTGCGTTGGTGCTGCCGAGGTCAGCGATCCACAGTCCGCCGTCGCGGAAAAACAAACGGCATTGGAACCGCGACAAGGCCGCGTCGTCCAGTTTGATATCGTTTTCAGGAGCGCGTCCGATGCGTGCGCCGTGTTCGGGAATCGAGAGGAATTGGCCGCGATTCGCGCCCTGCACGATCTCAAGGTGGGGTGAGTTGCTCGACATAACCTGTTTTAACTGCGTGGCATGCGTTTGTGCAAGAGAAAGGCGTGCGCGCTGCGCGCGGAAGATGGAAGGTGGAAGATGGAAGATCACGGAGGCGCGTTGTGCGCGGAGATTTTTGCCCCCCGAACAACGTGCCAGTAAATGTCGAACGCACTCAATCGCAATCGGCTCGGGAGTCCCTCGCCCTCCAGGTTTTTAATTTGAAATCAACGAGACGATCACCGAACTGGTCCGGGAATTCTGACCGCAGGGGCAATCTCGAACGCAATGCCCTCCAGTCCCGGAGGGACGGCAGATAGTAGCCCCCGGTGCAGCGAGGTACGAGCGGAACCGGGGGTAGTGACCGATCACGAGAGGAGTCCCAGCGGGACGGTAAGACAAGGTGCGCCTCCACCTTCCCGACCGCAGTTCGAGTCCCACCATCTTCCATCTTCCTCCTTCCATCTTCAAAAAGAAAGAGCGCCTCAGCGCTCTTTCTTTTTCCCCTAACGCGCTCTGGCATTCTTCAACGCGCGCGCGGTCTCGCGGTCGGACATGCGGCGTTTGATGGTCTCGCGTTTATCGAGCACATTCTTGCCTTTACCGAGGCCGAGTTCGACTTTGATCAGACGCTCTTTGGTGTAGAGTTTGAGGGGGATCAGGGCGAGGCCTTGCTGCGCGACTTGGCCCATCAAGCGGATGATCTCGGCCTTGTGCAGGAGCAGGCGTTTCAGGCGGTCCGGCGGCGGCGTCCATGAACTACCGTGAGAGTACGGTTCGATGTGCAGTTGGTGGAGAAAGACTTGCTGGTTATGGAACTGGGCAAAGGCCTCCTCGATGCTCACCCGATTTTCGCGGATCGCCTTCACTTCGCAGCCACGCAGTTCGATGCCGGCCTCGATGGTCTCGAGGATTTCGTAGTTACGTCGCGCCTTGCGATTGGTCGCGAGCGCGTTGGCATCTTTCTTTTTCTTCTTGCTCATAAAATAAAAGCGCGCCGACGGGCGCGCTTATCCCCGCATGGTGAAGGGGTATCGTTCGGTTCGAAGGCGAACTACAGCCTTGAGCTTCTACAGCTTGAGCAGCGGATTGTCGTCTTCGTCCGTGTCCTCGATGATTTCGCAGGCGAGGAAACCCATCGCGATTTCTTTCAGCGCGATGTCCATCTTCTCCTGGTGGGGAGAGTCCGGTTTAACCATCGGACGTTGTCCGGAGTTCAGCTGGCGGACCCGGCGGGAGACCATATTGATGAGAAGAGGGATATTCGGTTCCTTCTCTTTGGCTTGGTTCAAATAATCGATGTTCACACGTGTCCTTGTGTTCTGGAAAGCGCTGGCGCTGAAAACGTTCTAAAAGTGCCCCGTTGAAGGGGAGCGGAGCTTAACATGGGGGAATCTCACGAAAGTCAAGCCTTATGGCAAGAGTTTGCCATAGTATGGCAGAGTTCTGCCACCTTATGGCAGGAGTTTGCCACGCTATGGCAAAAGTTTGCCATACGCGTGCGGGGCACGAAAACGCCGTTTTCGACCTTTCGACGACATCAGTTTACCACGGATTTCTCGAACCGGAGGTTCGTGCGGGCCGAGCTCCGTACCTCCGTGCTCTCCGTGGTCCGCGCAGCGTACATTTCAGGTTACCACGGAGGACACGGAGGGCACGGAGGATTCTCGAACCGGAGGTTCGTGCGGGGCGAACTCCGTACCTCTATGTTCTCCGTGGTCTGCGCAGCGTACATTTGGTTTACCACGGAGGACACGGAGGGCACGGAGGATTCTCGAACCGGAGGTTTGTGCGGGCCGAACTGCGTACCTCCGTGCTCTCCGTGGTCCGCGCAGCGTACATTTCAGGTTACCACGGAGGACACGGAGGGCACGGAGGATTCTCGAACCGGAGGTTCGTGCGGGCCGAGCTCCGTACCTCCGTGTTCTCCGTGGTCCGCGCAGCGTACATTTGGTTTACCAAGGAGGACACGGAGGGCACGGAGGATTCTCGAACCGGAGGTTCATTCGGGGCGAACTCCGTACCTCCGTGTTCTCCGTGGTCCGCGCAGCGTACATTTGATTTACCACGGAGGACACGGAGGGCGCGGAGGATTCTGAACCGGTCCAGACGCCGCCTTGGAAGGCAGCGCTACTTAAAGGCGTATTAATTCTCCGAACCCGGCACAGCCTCGGGGACCGAACTGCCGACGGCTCCGGCTTCGCCGTCTTTGCTGCCTTTGCCCTTGGGTCCGTTTTCCTGACCGACTTTGCCGGTGGCGGAACCGGACGCGCCGGAACGGCGGAGTTCGGCGGCGCGGCGGGCGGCGGGGCGTTTGGTTTTCTTCCATTCATCGACGTCCACTTTGAGAACCTCGACCGCCTTCTGCAACTGGGGATCGCGTCCTTCGGGAATGTCCGTGGGGTGGAGTTTGACGATATAATCTGGCACGGCGCCGTTCATTTCCATGTCCTCGCCGGTGTCGCCGACGAACCAACCGCGGCGCGGCAGGCTGAGGGTACCCATGTCGAGAATCTTGCGACTCGGCATCGAGATCACCGCGCCTTGGGTGGGCACGCCGACTAGTTGGCCGCGCTTCATGGTCTTGATCGCGTGCGAGAAAATCTCGCCGTTGGACCCAGTGTACTGGTTGCACAGCACGACGATCGGCTTGTCCCATTTGGTGTAGACGAGGTAGCCGCGCGGGTAGCTGACCACGCCGTTACGCGGGATCGTGAACGCGTGATCGGGCTGCGACAGGATCGCCAACATGCGGTCGGCGGTGAAGCCGCCGCCGTTGTTGCGAATGTCGAGTACCAGTGCTTCTTTGCCGTAGGCGATGCTGTGCATCTCGTGTTCGAAGCGGTTGAACTTCTCCCAGTTCATCTGGTCGACGTGGATGTAGGCGTAGCGGTCGTCGGACCACTCGGAGACGAGCTGTTCGTTATGGTCGCGCCAGGCTTCCTCCACCCGGTCGCGGATTTTTTTATAGCTGTCCGGAACCAGTAACATCTCGCGTTGTTCGCCGCTGACCTTGGAAATGGTGACGGTGACCGGTTGGCTGGCGCGACCGTTCATCAATGCGGCGATGTCCATGCCGGGCTTCGCCGCGCGGCCGTCCACCGACACGAGATACTCGCCCGGCAGCACGCGGTTACCGTCGCGGTCGCAGGGCGAACCGGGAATGACCTCACGGATCAACAGGCCAGAAACAGGACCGGTGACGCTGTGGTCGAACCGCAAGCCGAGGTGCCCTGTGTCCTCTTCCCATTCCGAGTAACTCCACAATTTCCATTCCTTGTAGTCCTGGCGGAAGCCGGTGTGCGAGGCGTTGAGTTCGCCTTCGAGCATGGAGACGCACCGACCGAACTCATACCAATGCGCGGTATTGGCAGCGATGTCTTCGTACTTCACGCGCATGGCGTCCCAGTCCTTGCCGTTCATCGAGGCGTCGTAGAACTCGTCACGCAGCGTGCGCCAGATCTTGCGGAAGGCGAGGCGCTTGTACTCAACCACGTCGGTGGTCTGGTAGACTTTGAACGAATAGGTCGCGCTATCTTTGGCCGGCACCCGATTGAGCAGCCAGAACATGCCGTCCTTGCGCCAGTCGATGTTGGTACCGGTGTTGCTGGTCAGGAACGCGGGCGAGCCGGGGTTCGGCCAGGAGATTTTGTGCATGCCCGCCTTGCCCTTGACCGTGCCGCGGAAGGCGAGCGCTTTGCCGTCGTGCGACCAGACCGTGCTGTAGTCGCGCGAGTTGGCGTTGGTCACGCGGTGGATGCGTTCGGTGAGGCCATCGAAGTCGATTTCGACCGGGATGTTGTCGGGCGTCTTCGGACTGGTGCCACCGCTCTTGGCGCGCGCCAGATCGAACTCGGCCCGGTGGCGTTGTTCGTCCTCCTGACGGAGATAGACCCAGTGGATATCGAGTTCGCGCTCGACGCCGCGTTCGGCGAAGAAGGCGATCTTCGAACCGTCGGGCGACCAGGTACCGCCCATGTCATAATCGGAATGGCGACTGAGGTTGTACGGCGGGACGGTGGGTTCGGCCTCGGTCGAGAGGATCCACACATCATAGTTGTCGGCGGTGTCTTTCAGTGTGGTGCACATCCATTTGGAGTCTGGCGCCCAGTTGTAATAGATCTGGTTAAAGCCATCGACTAAGTGGCGTTCGTTTTTGCCGTTCTTGTCGCTGAGTTTGAGCGCGAACACATCTTTGGTATAACTGAGGGTTTCTCCATCAGGGGAGAGTCCGAGATTGTTGCGGGTGTGCGTGTCGTCGGTGAGCGCCTCGACCTTGAACTCGGTGTTGAGCCACCAAGGTTGAGCGGGGTCGGCGCGCGTGGCGCGCATGATGTTCACGCCGAGTCCGTTGTCGCGGAGGAAGTAGATGGCGCGGTCGTCTTTCGAGAACATGCATTCGGTTTCGTGGTCGATCGTGCCCTTGGTCACCTGCACCGGCTTTTTCAGTACCGTGTCCATGACCCACAAGTCGCCGCCGGCGGTGAAACAGATTTCCTTGCCGCTGCGGGTCCAGTCGACGTTGCCGGTCTCGTCGTTGTTCCAGACTGAGGAGTACCACCGGCGGCGCTCGTTTTGTTTGATGCTGTCTTCGACTACGTGGATATCGATCTTCTCCGGTTCGGCGTCGGCTTGGTTCGGGGAGAAGCGGTAGAAGTCGAACAGTTGGCGATAGACGATGGTGTCACCGTCGCGGGAAATCGCGGGCAGGATGATGGCGGCGTCGTCGTGGAAGGTGCGCTGGGTGTTCTTGCTGGAGGCAAAGTCGTGTTCCCAGATATTGAAGCAGGGGGCGTTTTCCTGGGAGAGAAAATAGAAGCCGGACGCGTCGGCTTTCCACATCGGCGAACGGTTGCCGCCGGGGTGATTGCAGAGTTCGGTGAAGGTCTCCTGTTCGCGGTCGTAGAGCCAGATCGTGGACGCGCGCGAGCCGCGGTAGCCTTTGCGGTAGAGGGTGACCGAGTCGCGTGTGAACAGCAGTTTCTTGCCGTCGGGCGAGAGCCGGCCGTTGTCGCCGAAGGCATCGAACACGAGTTCCTCGGCAGCGCGTTTGTCGCGCCGGGTGATGAACATGCGTTCGCCGGAGATACCGAAGTGGTCGCGCCAGCCGGAAAACAGGATGCCCTTGCCGTCCGGGGTCCAGCATTCGGGCGTGTAGCCCTCGGAGTGGAAACCGATCTGCGTGGGTTCGCCGCCGGTCGCCGGCATGACGAACAAATGCGATTTGCCGTAGCGGTTCGAGGTGAAGGCGATCTCTTTTCCGTCCGGCGAGAAGCGGCACCACTGGTCGATGCCCGGGTGGCGGGTGAGCGCGGTGGCTTGGCCGCCGGTAGTCGGAACGCGCCAGATGTCGCCGTTCCAGCAGAACACCAGCGTTTTGCCGTCCGGCGAGAGGGTCGGCACGGCCGGGATCGTCACTTGGGTCTTGGCGGAGGCGGAGAGAAGCAGCCCTGCGAGCAGGAACAGCGGTAAAAACAGTCGATGCATGGTCTTAATGTGTCGCGGGAAGGCGATGGGTTCAACGGTTTTTCTGTGTTTAAAGCGCTTCGCAATTACAACACGCCCTCGGGGGAGCGGGTTAGCTGAAAGGAACTACGCCCTCTGCCCAGGCTCAGGTACATGAAATAGAAAGAGCCGAAGGTGGCTGCGTAGACGCCTGCTTTGAAGCTCTGGACAAGGTCGAGGTGGCCGAGGGTGCTGAGCACGACGGTTAGCGGGCGGGTGAAGAGTTCCTCGCTGTCGAGGCGGAGATCGCGGCCCATGACCATGCCGAGTCCGGACGCGGCGATGGCGAACAGGCAGATCGCCCAAGCGACGCGGTTGCCCCAGGTCCGGGCCAGCGCGTCGCGCATCCAGTCAAGCGAAAGGCATCCGGCAAGCAGGCCGGCGACCGCATAGTTGAAGAGGATCAGCAAATCGAACCACGGCAGGGCGCTTTTTCCGGTGAGGTGGATGAGGTCGGTCACGATGTAGGGAGCGTTCGGCAGGAAGGCCAACCACGCCAGGCCAAGAACGGCCCGTCCCCAGTTCGGCAGGCAGCGCAACCGCGCCAGCGCTGCGAAGATCGCCGGAATCCAAGCCAGCCAGAGGTTGTGGTTCAAAAAGCCCCAGACGTCGCCGAGCACAAAGTACCGCAAGGTTCCAAACAGCAGGCAGAAGAGCGAGAACATGGCGACGGTGAGAAATGGCAGGAGTGACTTCATGGCTATGCGAGATTCCGGATCTTCGGGTGGGTTCTTATGTGTCCCCCGAAAATACCGGCCCCGTGCGACAGAAGGATGTCAGGAGCGTGACAATTCTTCGCGAATTTTCCGCGGAGCCACCACAATTGTCGCAGGTGGCACCGTCTCTCCGAGCGGTGTCGGGCCGCCTCTCTCCAGAGAGGTCGGCGCTGGTTCTGGTGGTGAACCCCGAACACGTCCAACAAGCCTGGTCGTTCTCCATCGAAACCGGAACGGGAGGCCACTAGCCCCGGTCAAACTACTTTGAATTCCATTAACTGGCCCAAGACTCAAATAGACGCCCGACATCTTCGTGCGACTTCGTACGCCCAGCAGCAACGTCCTCACGGCCCTGCCGAATAGAAGCCATGATTCGCAGTTCTTCAGAGATCTCTTCCAACGTGGCGTTTTCAGGAAGTCTGCTCAGTGCATCAAGCACGGCTTGTTTGTCGTTCATGGACAGAAAATACGCCCAAGTAAACCATCATGCAAGAGCCCATATCCGCTCGCCGTTGGGTGCGGGAGTTGCACAGGCCTTGGTGGTGAATAGATTTGCAGTTCGTGCCCCCGATTACTGTTCGTAATAGAGAAACAGCGACTCCCCTTCCTTACGCATGCGGGCAAGGTCGAAAAGTCCGTTCAACCAGTATATGGCGGTTTCAATGTTGAACCATGCATAGACAGGCTGTCCATCGTGGTTGGTTCCGAATTTTGGATCACTCATCGCCTCTGCCCATTGCCGCGCAAGGATATCGAGATTCTGTTTGCTGACGATGACCTCCACGAGCTCATCGGGCACGGCGACCAGGAACTCAATACCATTGGAGAAAAGAACATCACGCAGTATGTGGGGCCTACCCAAAACAATCTCCACCAAGGCTTCGAATTCAACATTCGTGAGCGCGCCTCCATCAAAGACTTCATGATTTTGCCACCATGAACGATTGATCGGCATAACGTCCGTGGCCGGCTCCAACCAGATTGGCGCATAGGTCGAATACGTCAGCACTTCGCCGGGACAGAATGGGTTCGGGGCGTTCTCAACCGTCCGCAGGCTTTTCAGGGGAGGTTTCCAGCCGGGAAATCCAGCTTCGAGTTCGGCCCAAATGGCGAGGATAAATGCGGCGTACTCGTTCATGCGAAGTCATATTAGACGGACGGGGCAGAGACCAGTTCGCGGCTGACCCACCAAGCGTAGCCGAGCGTGATAAACGCGGCCGACCAGTTGATCGCGAACACGCCCCACCACAAGCCGACCAGCGGCAGTTCGAACCAGTGTAACAGCACGGAAAAGATCAGCACCGGCATCACCAATTGGCGGTAGATGCCAATCCACAGCGAGAACATCGGCTTCTTCAGACCCTGCAAATAAGCGACGACCAGGAACAGCACCATGTAGCCGAGAAACAGCAGGACGGTGATGCGTAAATAGGTGACGCCGATCTGGATGATGCCGGCATCGTCGGTGAACACGGCCATCATCGGACGCGCGATAAACCAGACGAGCACGCCGCCGCCTAACATAAAGACGGTACCCACTTTGAGCGCGACCACCAAGGTGCCGCGCGCGCGGTGCAGCAGGCCGGCGCCGAAGTTTTGGCCGGTCATCGCGAGCACGGCGGCGTTCATGCCGATGCAGGGGAGCAAGACGATTTGTTCGATGCGGGTGGCGGTGATGTAGGCGGCGACCGCGTCCGAACCACCCACCTTGGCGACAAAATACGTGATGATAAAAATACCGCCGGCGACAGTCGTCATGCTCAGCATCGCCGGCAAACTCTGGCGGAGAACTTCTTTTATCGGACCCGGACGCGGCACCAGCGCGCGCAGCGAAGTGAAGTCATACAACCCCGAACGGCGCAGGCGCCAGCCGAAGATGCCGCAGTTGATAAAGGTGATCACCAAGGTCGCCAAGCCGATGCCGCGGATGCCGTAGCCGAGTTCGATGAACAGCCAGTTGAGCACCATGTTCGCGAGAAAACCGAACAAGGAAACGACCCCGACCGTGATCGTGTCGCCAGTCGCCTGCAAAGCGCCGTTCATGGCGAAACTGACGATGATGAACCAACCGGCGAACAACAGTGGTACGATGTACGCGAGGGTGATCGTGAGTTCCTCGCCTTCCGCGCCGAGCACGCGCAGCAGAAACGGCGAGCCGATTAGGCCGATGACCACCATCAGCGTGGCGGCGATCATGCCGAGTCCGAGGCCTTGCGCGGTGTAGGTTTCGGCGAGCTTGCGGTCCTTGGCACCGAGCGCGTTCGAGACCAAGGCCGAGATGCCGATCGACAGGCCGACGTCGACGGTGATGATGAAGAGAAAGAAGACGGGGAAGGCCCGACCGATCGCCGCGAGTTCGAGACCGCCGAGCATTTTGCCGGCGAACCAATTGTCCACCACGTTGTACATGGTGCTGAAAAAATAGCCGAGCGCCGAGGGGACGGCGAGGCGGAACAGCCATTTGGAAAGCGGACCTTCGGTAAGATCGTGCATGGTTTTTGAAGTAGGTAGTAGCCGGTAGCTGGTAGGCAGGAAGGATCTAGGAGATCCTATCGACTTCCAAACTACTGGCTACAGGCTACTGGCTACTCCTAAAGAATTGCCCCGGGTTCAATCGTCGCGGCGTCCGGATTTTTCTGCGCGAGGATCGCGACCTTGGCCACGAACTCAGCCGCCTGCGCGCGCGCCGCTCCCGCGTCGGTCCGGCCGGCGGCCATGAGCACGTCGAGGCGTTCGGCGGACAGGCCGAGGCGTTCGTCGGCGGCGAGGCGGGCGATGAGGTCGTTCTCGGTGGCCGCGCCCGAACGCAGATCGAGCACGGCGGCGACCGCGTGTTCTTTGATCGCCTCGTGCGCGGTTTCGCGTCCGACGCCGTTCTGCACTGCGTCCATCATGATGGTGGTGGTCATCAGGAATGGCAGGTAATGTTCGAACTCGCGTTCGACCACCGCCTCGGCCACGCCCATCTGATTGAGGATGGTCAGAAAGGTTTCGTAGAGTCCGTCCATGGCGAAAAACGCGTCCGGCAGCGCGATCCGGCGCACCACCGAACAGGACACATCGCCCTCGTTCCATTGGTCGCCGGCCAGCTGACTCAACATGGCTTGATGCCCTTTGAGAATCGCATGAAAGCCGTTGACCCGTTCGGACGAACGCGCGTTCATCTTGTGCGGCATCGCGCTCGACCCAGTCTGTCCCTTGGCAAAACCCTCGGACGCGGTTTCGTGACCGGCCATCAGGCGCAACGTGCGGCAAAAGGACGACGGCCCGGCGGCCAGGTTCACCAGCAGCGAGACGGTGTGCAGATCGAGCGAACGCGGATACACCTGCCCGACATTGGTCCAGGCGGCGGGCAGTCCGAGGTGTTTGACCACGGCGGCTTCGAGTTGGTTGACCTTGGCTTGGTCGCCGCCGAGCAGGGAAAGCTGATCCATCTGTGTGCCGACGGCTCCTTTGAGTCCGCGCACGGGATAGCGAACGAGGAGTAGTTCGAGTGCGCCCAGCGCGAAATACAGTTCCTCGCCGAACATGGCGATGCGCTTGCCGACGGTGGTCGGTTGCGCGGCGACGTTGTGGGTGCGGGCGGCGATGACGATATCGTTCCATTGTTCGGCGCGCGTTCCGAGTTTGGTCAGCACGGCGATGGTTTTGTCGCGGATGATGCCGAGTGAGCGGAACACCTGGAGTTGTTCGACGTTCTCGGTGAGGTCGCGTGAAGTCATGCCTTTATGAATGTGTTCGTGACCGGCCAGATCGCAAAAGGCCTCGATGCGGGCCTTCACATCGTGCCGGGTGATGCGTTCGCGTTCCTCGATATCAGCCAGGTCCACCTGGTCGGCGACGGCTTCGTAGGCGGCGATTGCTTCCGCTGGGATGTCGATGCCGAGTTCGGCCTGGGCCTTCATCACGGCGATCCACAGTTCGCGTTCGAGGCGGATGCGCCCGGTGGGCGACCAGATATCGCGCATGGCGGCGGAGGCGTAGCGTTGAGCAAGGACGTTTGGTATCATGCGGCGAAGGGGTATGGATTGGGTTCGGGATTGGCAAGTGGGGAAAGCAAAAGTTGGCGGCCTGAATGGGGAGTTTGGGGAGAAACAAGTTTGAAAAGAGCCGCGTTAGCGGTGGCACCCTGAATAGCCCCGGCTGACGCCCGTAGGGCAAGGCCGGGGTGGATCAGAGCTAGAGGGGTAGCCGCGTTAGCGGTGGCACCCTGAATAGCCCCGGCTGACGCCCGCAGGGCAAGGCCGGGGTGAACCAGAGGTAGAGGGGTAGCCGCGTTAGCGGTGGCACCCTGAATAGCCCCGGCTGACGCCCGTAGGGTAAGGCTGGAGTGGATCAGAGCTAGAGGGGTAGCCGCGTTAGCGGTGGCACCCTGAATAGCCCCGGCTGACGCCCGTAGGGTAAGGCTGGGGTGGATCAAAGCTAGAGGGGTAGCCGCGTTAGCGGTGGCACCCTGAATAGCCCCGGCTGACGCCCGCAGGGCAAGGCCGGGGTGAACCAGAGGTAGAAGAGTAGCCGCGTAGCGGTGACACCAAGGGCCGCAAGAATTGGGATTTTTAAATATGGCGCATTCAATCAAGCTTCTATATTTTTGGACATGTCCAACTCGTACACGCAACTCATCTATCATTTTGTATTTTCGACCAAAGATCGCGAACCCCGAATCACCGAAGGACGGCAGCGGGATTTATACGCATACCTTTTCGGAATAAATGAAGGGTTGAAGGCACACACCTACCGGATTGGCGGCATCGAGAATCACGTCCATGTTCTGACATCGCTCCCGAGAACCATTTCAGTTTCCAAATACATCGAACAATTGAAATCCGAATCCTCCGGTTGGATTCGACGTGAAATGGTGTTCGATAAATGGCCAGGCTGGCAAAACGGTTACGGAGGTTTCACAGTTTCATGGGAGGACAAGGAAGGTCTGATTGAGTACATCGCCAAGCAAAAAGAACACCATGAGAAAGAGGATTTCTTAAGTGAGTATCGTCGGCTTTTGAATGAAAACGGGGTGGTGTTTGATGAACGGTATTTATGATCCTTGGCGTTTTCTTTTGCAACCGTAGTGCTCGCCAAGTGTGCCCTTGTGCCACCGCTACGCGGCTCCTCTCTTTCTTGTCACTAACCCCGGCCTTGCCCTTCGGGCGGCAGCCGGGGCTATTCAGGATGCCACCGCTAACGCGGCTCTTTTCAAGCCCTAGCCGGCCCTGCCTGACGGACTCACGGCTTTTTTCTATCCCGTACAACCCGACCTTCCCCTGGCAGCCGGGCAAATCGACGACCCAAGGTGCAACCGCTAGCGCGGCCCTTTGCATGACCGCGTCAGTTTGTTAATTGAACCGAAAGGAGGCTGAACGACCGAAATTTCGCGAAAACGGGTTTACACAGGGAATTACACAGTGTAATACTGGCTAAGACGGTTGTGAGAGGCCGAAAAAAGCCCTTGTAAAAGGAAAACAGAATTATGAACTCACAACCAAAAGTTCAAATCCTCGGCGTTTACGCCGCCATTGATCAAACAATTAAGAAGACCGAACGAAACAACCGAAAATTCGCCAAAAAAGCCGATGTGAAACGCCTGAAATCACTTCTCATGGAAGCGACCAACCGGCTTTAACCGCTGGAAAGCTTCGAAGTGGATTGGGACCAGATCGAAGCAGACATCCGCGCCATCAAACGACTAACCGACATCATTTTCCCATGAGTACAACAAAGAACATCACCGAAGAACTCGACCGCCGCATCGGCGAGGTGATCCGCCGGTTCCGCGCCATCAACAAGATGACGCAGGCCGAACTCGCGCAGCAAGCAGGGGTCACCCAAGGCTATATTTCCCAACTGGAAAATGGGCGCCGCAACACCAAGATGACCTTGGCAAATTTGCAACGCATCTCGAGCGCGTTGCAGTTCGATACGCTGAGCAGTATGATCGAGGCGGCGGAAGGCATTTCCCCAGACATGATCGGACAGCGGCTCGACCACCTTCTAAAAGGGCTGACCGACCTCAAGTCCGCAGCTGCGAAATAAATCGTACGCTAGGAGTTTGTCGTCATTCCTGGAATAGCCCAATGAACCCGTCCTCGAAGAATCCCTACTGGCTTCGCACCTTTGAGCATGAGCCTGGAACGAGTATTTGAGCTAATGCCACCTCCGGCCTCGCCTATCTGCGCAGCAACACCAGAAATGAAGGCGGTCATCCAGGGCGATGGGCTATTCTATCCCGATGAGCTATGGGACTTCTTCTCTCACTATGGATGCGGACTCATCGACAACGAATATTTATTCATTAATCCCGAAGCTAGGTTCCATCAAAAAGCTTCACCAAGTATTCGTTCCCTCACAGTGCATGAAATAATGGATGCATAGAAGGATGGCGAGGGGTTGCAGGGTGAAATCAGGGATGCATCCGGGAATCTCATTTCGGAGAATTGCTACACATTCAATGAACCTCTCCTTCTTGTTGGTGGTACGGGGAACAATGATTTCGTGTGTATTCGGATGAGCCAGTCTGGCCCGATCCAGAATGAAGTGGTGTTTTTTGACCGCTTGAATCTCCATTGTCAGGACGGGTATCGGTTTCACCAATTTCATTCTCAGTCTATTTTGTCAGTCTGCGGGCCGCCCTTGGGCTCCGGATGGGGTTAGGGTTGCCAACAAGCTACGGGGCAACAAGTTAGAGAAGAGCCGCGATAGCGGTGGCACCCTGAATAGCCCCAGCTGATGCCCGAAGGGTAAGGCTGGGGTTGCGTACCGAGCTAGAAAAGTAGCCGCGTAGCGGTGGCACCAAGGGGGCCGCCCAACGTTGGCAAAGGGAATGGCATAATGCTCCATAATTCGATACCGTCAGACATGTCCAACACGTACACGCAACTCATGTATCATTTTGTTTTCTCCACAAAAGATCGTGCGCCGTGTATTACGGAAAAACGGCAACGCGACCTGTACGCATACCTCTACGGAATTAATGAAAGCCTAAAGGCGCACACCTACCGGATTGGCGGCATCGAGGATCACGTCCATGTTCTGACATCGCTCCCGAGAACCATTTCAGTTTCCAAATACATCGAACAATTGAAATCCGGATCCTCCGGTTGGATTCGACGTGAAATGGTGTTCGACAAATGGCCGGGTTGGCAAAACGGATACGGCGCGTTCACGGTGTCGTGGTCTGACAGAGATCGATTGATAGAATACGTCACAAATCAGAAAAAGCACCATGAGAAGGAAGATTTTTTGACGGAATACCGTCGGCTATTGCGCGAGAACGGGATTGAGTTCGACGAACGTTATTTGTGAGGCCGGCGCCCGTGTAGTCGACGCTTTTGTGCCACCGCTACGCGGCTACTTCTCTAACTTTGCAGTCAACCCCGGCCTTGCCCTGCGGGCTGACAGCCGGGGCTATTCAGGGTGCCACCGCTAACGCGGCTCTTTTCAAACTCCCCTCTACACTTCCCAGTAAACCTCACAGGCAAGGTAACTACCAATAAGCATACGGACCAAACCACCGCCGGCCTGAGAGACGAAATACATGTATCTTTCCGGCTGAACGCATCGCCACCTCTCAAAGCCAGTTTGCTCAAAGTCACCTTTTGAGACGTTAATAAATGCTCGGCTTCCGACTTCTGGCCAGCTTTGTACGGGCGAAGTCTTATCCTCAAAAAATAAAGTTTGGTCTTCAACTGAAAGACAGTGGAGCGGGAAGAACTTCACAAACACCTCTCCAGCAGGTTGAAGAGAGAGTTCGTAATCAATATGTGAAATAGCGAGTTTCTGGAGAATTCGACTGACTCGGTCAATTTCAACGGTCCACAGCATCTCCCCGTTCACAATGGATTTGGCACGCAAGATCCGTGCCGCGAGCTTTGGTTGCTTTAAGGCTTTTGCAATTTTTGCACGCCGCATGCTATCTGGCTCCACGGACCCACAGACCACACATTCGATAAAGCAGGCTAAATATTCTTCATCCAGTGCATACCCCTGATTGCACTTTTGACATGCGGCAACTACGCCAAGATTACTTGGATAAGGTTCGTCTAAAAATACCTTTGGCGGTGCATGCTCCTTGGTTTCTGGGTTTCCCCCGCAATAAACACAGCAGCCCCGCATTCTCTCATCGGCGAATATTTTACTGGGATTCATTTTATAGTTTCGGCAGGTTGTCAAAAGCCAGCAAGATAAATCCAACACACTCAACGAGGAATAGATGTTACCATGAACGATGAAGAATTTACAAAAGAGGATCTCAACTTCATTGAGGAATCACTCATTAACACCCAGAAAAGATTCCGCGAGTATACATACGACTCAGCAGAAATCCGGAAAAGCCAGTTCGACAGGGTCGAGCAAGTCCTGAACAAAGTACGAAGTCTTAAGAAGGTAACGTGAACAATCAGGCCGACTTCGAACGCATGAAATTGCGTTCGATCACCCGCTTGCGCGGTGTCTGCAAAATACTCGTCTCAATATTCTCCGAACCCACCAAGGTCCCGAGCGCGTCGCCGAGGGCGCTGTTAGGTTCGACCCAGAGACGTTGTTCGGGGACGATGGCGACGACGGCGGTATCCATCATCATACGGAGTTCGAGCGGGATGTCGCCGGGGTGGCGTTCGATGAGATTGCGCAGTTCGTCCATTAGCTTTTCATCTAAATTTTCGCCGTCAAAGTGGATCGCCATACCTTCACAATAATGCTTGTGCGCCTCACCAAGAGGATAGGCTTCGTGGCATTGGACTTTATTATCCTCATCCATGCGTTCGCAGGCCATCATGATCGCCAAGTCCGGACCGATGTGCTCGCCAAAATTACGATAGTGATCGGGGAACATCACCACTTCAATGGTACCGCGAATACCTTCCAAGGTGAACGCGCACATCGGGTCCTGATTCTTTTTTGTATACAATTTTCGATACGCGGTAACGAGTCCGCCCACGCGGGTGATCGTGCCTTGCGGCTGCTCGGCGAGTTCGGTCAATTCTAAGAGAGAAAAGGTATTGAGAGCCCATTCGTATTCTTTCAACGGGTGACCCGAAATGTAGAAGCCGACGAGTTCCTTTTCCTTAGCTAGACGAACGCGGTCGTCGAACGGATCGACGTCGGGCAACTCGTCTTTTGTTTTACCAACATCACCCTCGGGCGGCGCCATCAGATCGAACAGGTTCCCCTGCCCCGCCAGCTTGTCTTTCAGATCGGCGGCGGCGCGGCCCATGATCGCTTCGACCCCGGCCGCCATCGCGGCTCGGTTGTTGCCGCTAAAATCGAACGCGCCACAGAGAATCAGCGCTTCCAAGGTATTTTTCTTCGCCACGGACGAATCCACGCGCATGCAAAAATCAGTCAGACCCTCGAACTGGCCGCCGCTTTCGCGTTCTTTCACAAACTCCTCCACCGCGCCCTGCCCCACGTTTTTCACGCCGGACAAGCCAAACCGAATGCCATCCGTTTCGGCCCGGAAACGGTCATCTGAATTGTTTACATCCGGCGGACGCACTTCGATTTCCATCTTCAACGCTTCGCCAATAAACCAACTTAGTTTTTCCGGATTGCCCATCTCGCAGCTCATCAACGCGGCCATAAATTCACGCGGATAATGCGCCTTCAACCAAGCGGTCTGCATCGTAATTACCGCGTACGCGGCCGAGTGCGATTTATTAAATCCGTAGCCGGCAAATTGTTCGATATCATCGAAGATTTTTCCCGCCAACTTAGCCGGGATTTCGTTCACTTCTTTGCAACCATTCACGAACATCTCACGCTGCGCCGCCATCACCGAGGCCTTCTTTTTGCCCATCGCACGACGCAAAATATCGCCCTGCGCCAGGGTGTAACCGGCCAGCAGGTTAGCGGCGCGCTGCACTTGCTCTTGATAGACCATATAACCGTGCGTTTCTTTGAGAATCGTCTCTAATAATGGATGGTCGTATTTCACTTCGACCAAGCCAAGCGAACGCGCGATGAAATCTTCAATAAATTGCATCGGACCCGGTCGGTACAAGGCGATCAACGCGATGATGTCTTCGAACTTCTTCGGTTTGAACTTGCGCAACATGTCCTGCATGCCGCCGGACTCGACTTGGAACACGCCGACGGTATCACCGGCGGTGAGCAGCTCGAACGACTTCTCATCGTCCAACGGCAGGTCGTCGGCGATCAGTCTTTCGCCGGTGCTTTTTTCAATATTATCGAGCGCCTCTTGCACCACCGTCAGGGTTTTCAGTCCGAGGAAGTCCATCTTCAGCAGCCCGGTCTGTTCGACCGTGGCCATCTCATACTGGGTGATCGGCATGCCCTCTTTGTCGCGCGACAGCGGCACCAGATCGATCAGCGGCATTTCGCCCATGACGATGCCGGCCGCGTGCACGCCACAACTCTTGATCAGGCCTTCGAGCATCGGCGCGTATTTCATGATCGTCTTGGCGCTCGGATCCGCGTTGACCGCGTTGCGGAAATCTGGGCTGTCTTCCATCGCCGATGCGAGCGTGGTACCGGGTTTGTCAGGGACGAGTTTGGCGAGCCGGTCGGCTTCGTTGAGCGGGATTTCGAGCACGCGCGCCAGGTCGCGGATCACGCTTTTGGCACCCATGGTGCCGAAGGTGATGATGTTGGCGCAGTTCTCCATGCCGTACTTGTTCTTCACGTATTCGATGACCTTGGGGCGCTTGGTCATGCAGAAATCGATGTCGAAATCGGGCGGGCTGTCGCGTTCGGGGTTGAGAAAACGTTCAAAAAGCAGCCCGTATTTGAGCGGGTCGACGGTGGTGATATTGAGCGAGTAGGCGACGATCGAACCCGCGCCCGAACCGCGTCCGGGGCCGACCGGGATGCCGGTGTCCTTGGCCCAGTTGGTGAAGTCGGCGACCACGATGAAGTAGTTGAGGAAGCCCTTCATGCGGATGACTTCGATCTCGGTTTCGATCCGGTCGCGCACCGTCGTTTCGAACTCGGTCTTGGGCTTGTTGAAGTCGACGATGTCGTAACGCTTGGCAATACCTTCCTGAACGAGATGGCGCAGATAGCTCTCGGGATCGTGGCCTTCGGGCAGGTCAAAGTTCGGGAAATGGACATCGCCGCGGTCGAGTCCGAGATCGGTGTCGACCATCTCGGTGATCTTGACCGTGTTGTGAATCGCCTCGGGATGATCCTTGCCGAACAGCTCCCACATCTCGTCCGCCGACTTCATGTAAAATTCGTAGGAGCCATACTTCAGCCGCTTCGGATCGCTCATCACCGAACCCGTCTGCATGCACAGCATCACTTCGTGGGCCTCGGCATACTGCCGCTTCACGTAGTGGACGTCGTTGGTCGCGATCAGGTTCATGTCTTCCTGCGAGGCGATTTTTATCAGCTCTTGGTTCACCATGCGCTGTTCGGACAAGCCGTGGTCCTGGAGTTCGACGAAGTAGTTTTCCTTGCCGAGAATGTCTTCGTAGACGCCCATGCGTTCGCGCGCGCCAGCGACGTCGCCGTCCATGATCAACTGCGGCACTTCGCCGGCGAGGCAGCCGGTGGTGCCAATCAGTCCTTCGCTGTGCTGGGCGAGAAATTCTTTGTCGATGCGCGGCTTGTAATAGAAGCCCTCGAGGTGCGCGCCAGAGGTGAGGCGGATGAGGTTTTTGTAGCCGGTGAGGTTTTTGGCGAGCAGCAGCAGGTGGAACGATTGTTTGCCGTTCGCCTCGCGCTTGCGTTCGGTCATCCGGTTGTCGGTGATGTACATCTCGCAACCGATGATCGGCTTGATGCCTTCGGCCATGCAAGTGCGGTAAAATTCGATCGCGCCGTACATCACGCCGTGGTCGGAAATCGCGAGTCCGGGCATCTCCAGACTCTTGGCGTGCTTCACCGCCTCCTTGATTTTGCAGGCCCCGTCGAGCAGCGAATACTGGGTGTGGAAGTGGAGGTGGGTGAAGTTCTTGGCCGGCATGGTACGAATGATGCCGAAGCCGAAAGGTCCTGACAAGGCCGCGTTGAAAAGAACCGCGAATTCCTCGATTTGAGGGCCGAAAATCTCAGGTCATCAACTCGGAAAGTTCAGCGAGACGAAGGTTGAGAGCTCGCCGGAACAAGGCACTCCGTTCGAGGAACTGGGACTCGGTGGCGCAGATCGAGGCTAGATCACCGGCGCGGGCTTGTGTCTCGATCATGCCGCTGAGATCGGAGAGTTCTTTGGATCCGAAAATCAACATCGGAAACTTCACCGAATGCATGGCGAGACCGATAGGTTTGCAAGCGCCCGCTTTCAGGTTGGCGCTGAGGATGTGCTCGGTTCGGGCCATGTCGTCCAAAAAGGTGGACAGCAATTCATGCTCCACGGTCGGATCTCCGTCCGTGATCAAGGTCAATTCGTCTGATCCAATCGACGTCACCGCCGAGGTTCCGTTGCCCCCCAGTGCAGGCTTGCCAAGCGGCGAGACTTCGCTGGCGGGCGAGGCTTCGGCGTCGTCAATGGCGTGCGCATTAGCCAACACCCGAAGCAGCTCCTTTTGCGAGAGAGGCTTGGTGATGTAATCGTTCATCCCCGCCGCGAGACAGCGTTCGCGATCCTCCAACAGCGCGGCGGCGGTCAGGGCGATAATGTTCAATTCCGCACAGCGCCCGCCTTTGGCTCGAATCGCTTGGGTTGTCTCGAGTCCGTCCATGCCTGGCATCTCCACATCCATCAGCACGAGGTCGAAGGCCTGATCGGATACCGCCGCGAGTGCCTCTTTACCGCTGGTGACTAGGACAGGGGCGTAGCCGAGTTTTTTCAGCATCAAAGAGGCGAGCTTCCGATTGATCGCGTTGTCATCAACCAGCAGAATACGTAAGGGATGATCTCGACCAAACGTCGGCGAGAGCTTCGGCAGCGGTTCAGCAAAGTTCGGGGCAAGAAGTGGAACCGAGCTGGTCACGGGCACAACGACCAGTGCGTCGTGGATGGTCTTGAACAAGGTCTTGGACCGGGGCGGCTTGGTCAAATGAGCATGAAACAGGCGGTCGATCTCACTCGCTCGGGGACGCAGAAGTTCGGGTTCGACGGAAGAGAGCAACACCATTTGAGTCGCGGAATGAACCGGATCTTGGCGTACGATCGAGGCGACTTCTACCCCGTCTCGTCCGGGCATGTGGAAGTCGAGCAAGATGAGATCGAACGCGGACTCATGCGCCAAGACTCCCTCCAATTTCATCGGATCGGAGAGCACCACCGGTTCCATTCCCCACAGGACCAGTTGCTTTTCGAGAATCTCGAGATTGGTCTCGTTGTCGTCGACCACCAGCACGCGACGGCCGATCATTTCGGAGGCATCGCCCCCCGCCGGCGTTAGCGGTTGCACACTTGCAGGAGCAAAACGGGCGGTGAAATGAAAGGTCGACCCTTCGCCCACGTTGCTCTCCACCCAGATCTTGCCCTGCATTGCCGTGACAAGTTTCCGGCAAATCGCTAGGCCAAGCCCAGTGCCGCCGTATTCCCGTGTGGTCGAGGAATCGGCTTGGGTGAAGCTGTCGAATAAGTTCGGCACGATATCCGCCGGGATTCCGATGCCGGAGTCCTCGACCGTACAGTGGATTGCAAGGCGGCCTGGACTGTCGCAATCGGCTGGCATCAACTTCACAAACACCGTGCCCTCGCTGGTGAATTTTACCGCGTTACCAAGAATATTGATCAGGATCTGGCGGAGGCGAATGGCATCGCCCGCAACGGCCGCCGGCAACCGAGGGTCCAGGGAAAACATCAGTTCCAAGCCTTTGTTTGAAGCCTTCGGCATCAGCAGTTCTATCGCACCGGCAACCACGTCCTCGAGGAGGAAATCCCGAACCTCCAAATGGAAATTTGCGCTGTCGAATTTGGAGAAATCAAGAATGTCGTTAATCACGACCAAAAGCGCGTCGGCGCTTTCCCGAATAGTTGCCACGTAAGAGTGTTGCTCTTGGTCCAACCCAGTCTGCGCGAGCAACTGGGACATGCCGAAGACCCCGTTCATCGGGGTTCGGATTTCGTGGCTCATCATCGCGAGAAAATCCGCCTTGGCTTGGGCGGCAGCCTCGGCGGCCTTGAGGGCGCTTTTTAGCGCCGCCTCGCGAACGTCCCGTTCGAGCAGATAGGCGAGTTCGGAGAGCAAACCGTCGACGAGTCCGCCTTCCGCGAACGCGTCCAAGCGCTCGTGCATCGAGTAAAAGATGGCGACGGCCGACACCCGGTCGCCAACAAAGATCGGTTCGGCCAGAGCGAGTTTGATTACCAACGGTCCGCCGCGGCCTTCGACCGGCCCATCCGTCTCGCCCTGCCCAGAAGCCGACCACGAGAGGTCGCGCTTCGAGACGCGCCGCTGCGTGATGGAAACGGGTTCGGCAAATTTGTCCGAGGACTGCCATGGTCCTAACCGATCCGTGGCACTCGCTGGCGCTGATTGTTCGGGGTTCTGCCACAAGCTGCCATCATGCAACCAGCAGGACGCCAGCAGTTGGTGTTGCACTTCCGCTGCACTGGCGTCGTCAGTCGAACGGACTTGCAGAATGCGGATACCAATAAATTCGCCAGCGCGCAGCAGTACAGGCAGAGTTTCTGTAAGCGCCTCGACCGCCGAAGCACTGCGCGACAAGGCCCGCGAAATATCGCGTTGAACGCGGAGACGTTCGTTGGTGGTCTGAATCGATTGACGCAGTCGGCGTTCGTCCTCCGACAGACTCGCAACCTGTCCAACCACATGGTTGTACATGGTGGTGATTTGCCCCACCTCAGTCCCGGTCTCGGCCACGATCGCTTGATTGAAATTTCCCGTTGCGAGTTGATCGTGCATTGCCTCGATCAGGTCGTTGGTGGCTGTCCCGGCATCATGCTCACTGATGTTCAACCCCACTCGTTCGGCCTCGGCATCGACCCGAATCCCGGTGGTGCGTTTCAACACCTGCAAGAAGCCAAACGTGGCTCCGAAGGCAGCAAGGCCAGCCACGGCGACGCCAAGTAATTGAACCCCGAGAAATGCCACACGACTCCGGTTGGCCCACGCTGCGAGCCCATCGCCTCCGCCAAATACGGCGACCGCCAAGACGCCCCAGATCCCAGCGAATAAATGGACTGGGATCGCCGTCACCACATCGTCGATCCGCCATCGATCCAACAGCGAGATGCCTGCAATCGCAATCACGCCGCCGATGAAGCCAATACATAGGGCCTCGAGCGGCGTAAAAAACAAGGCCCCTCCCGTGATTGCAACCAGACCGGCGAGCACGCCAGAGAGTAATGGCATCACGGTGAACTTTCCACCATCCAGTCCGGGCCCCACCAGCAGAGCGGCGATACCTCCGGCGCCGCCGCCCAGCAGAGTATTGATCAGCACCCGTGGCACATCGCGCGAAAATGCCAGTGTGCTGCCGCCGTTGAAGCCGAACCATCCGAGCCAGATGATCATCACACCAAGGGCTGCAAAGGTCGGATCGTTGGAGCGCAAATCGCGGCGCTTTTCACCGAAGCGTCCGCTGCGGGGACCCAGCACGATAACTGCCGCCAATGCGGCTGCGCCACCAACCACATGGACGACCGCCGCTCCCGCGAAGTCGATGAAGCCGAGCGCCTTCAGCCAGCCCGGTTCGCCCAGAACCGTGCCGCCCCAAATCCAGTGGCCGATAATCGGATAGGTGAGCGTCGAGGTAAAGATGGCCAAGGCGAGATAGGCCGAGAATTGCATTCGTTCGGCGACGGCACCGGAGATGATGGTGGCGGCGGTGCCACAGAACGCGGCTTGGTACATCACAAACAGCAGCAGACCGGGGCTCTCTGCCCCCCCCAAACCTAGCGGTGCTCCGCCGCCGAACAAGCCCATGATGCTGCCGCCAAACATCAAACCGAAGCCAACCAAAAAGTAGGAGACCGTCGAACAAATGAAGTCGGACAGGTTTTTAATCGCGACATTGATGCGGTTGATCGAACGCACCAAGCCCGCCTCAAGGGACAGGAAGCCCGCCTGCATGAACACCACCAAGAACGCACATAGACCCATCCAAAGAAGGTCGATTTGCGGTAGATTCAAGACCGGCATGTCGGACACGAGAGCGAGAAAGTTCATGACGCCCCCCGTCCACTCACCACCACCCGACGAACCCCGCCGGTTCCGATACGGATTCGTTTGGCATGTCGTGAGATTTTTGGCGAAGAACACATCTCCGTTCCTTAAGCGGGGATTCTTCGATTTCCATTTTCGTCCCGATGTAAGCTCTGAAATTGAGCGGGAATGAAAGGACCATCCGTCACATTCGCACCGAAAACTCGACCCGACGGTCCGGATCAATTAAGTTGTACATAATGTCTTGGCCCCGAACCATCCTGCACGTCGACATGGACGCCTTCTATGCGTCCATCGAGCAACGCGATCGCCCCGAGTTACGAGGCCAGCCGGTGATCGTCGGTGGTGGAGGCAAGCGCGGTGTGGTCTGCGCGGCTTCGTACGAGGCCCGAACCTTTGGCGTGTTCTCCGCCATGCCGGGCGTTCGCGCAAAACGACTCTGTCCCGACGGCCATTTCCTGCCGGTGGACATGGAAAAGTATCGCGCGGTCTCCCGCCAAGTGATGGCCATCTTCGAACGCTTTACCCCGTTCATCGAACCACTTTCGGTCGACGAGGCCTTCCTCGATGTCAGCGGATCCCTCCGGCTGTTTCCAGATGTCGGCGAACAAATCCGCACCGCTATATTTGAAGAACTGACCCTCACGGCCTCGGTCGGCGTCGCGCCCAACAAGTTTCTCGCCAAATTGGCCAGCGACATGAACAAGCCGGACGGCCTGACTCGCCTGCCCGAGTCCGAGGCCGAGATTCTTACCTTTCTGGCGGTGCTACCAATCAAACGCATGTGGGGCGTCGGCGAAAAGACCGAACACAAACTACGTGCGTCCGGCATCCATACCTTCGGTGACGTTCACGCCCGTGACGAAGCCAGCCTCCGCCACATCGTTGGTGAAAAACAAGCCGGCAAACTCTGGCGGCTCGCCCGCGGCATCGACGAACGCCCCGTCGTCACCGAACGCGTCGAAAAAAGCATCTCCAGCGAACGGACGTTCAGCGAAGACCTAACCGACCCGGCTACCATGCGCCGTATGCTGGTCCAGTTGGCCGAGAAAACCGGCCGTCGCCTGCGCGCCAAGGGCCGCGTCGCCGGCACCGTGACCTTAAAGCTGCGTTTCGGCGACTTTCAAACGCTCACGCGGCAACGCGCCCTGCCTCGACCGAGCCAACGCGATGCGGACCTGATCGCTGCCGCCACCGCTTTATTTGAAGAAGTGACCCTCAAGCAAGGTGTCCGCCTGCTCGGTGTCGGCACCTCGAACTTTCAAGATGAGTCGACGGCGACACCCGCCACCCAACTCGACCTGTTCGAAGAGCAAGCCGTGGACGTGCCCGCAGATACCCGTCTGGACGAGGCGGTCGACGAAATCCGGCGCAAGTTCGGACCGGACAGCCTCAAGCGTTTGTGAACGCTCATTGAGCGAGAGGCGGTCTCTGTCATCGACGTCCGTTCGGTTCGCCGGGTTTGAGGTATGTCAGAAAAACACGGTCCGGAGACCACGCAACGATCCGGTTACTTTGACATCAATTGCAGACGGTACTGACCCCGCAGGCGTGCACCGTTGGTGGTGATCTCGCCGAACGGCAACGTCATCGCGGTGGCTTGGCGGGTCCCCAAAGACTGCCATGGATCCGTCCAGCCTGAACGCGTTTCGAGCCCATATAAATAGCCAGGAAAGCTCGGCCAGACCAGCTGAAATCTGATCGGAAGACTCGGACTGTCCGCGGCCGGAGACACCGGTACGAAGGTCGGTTGTAAGGCCAGACGCCCATTCTCGGTAACGATCAGATCCACGGCATCATTGGCGACAAGCGGCGGCGAGCCGTTGTCGCTTACCTCGATCACCAACGGGAAGAGTTGCCCGCTCTGCGGTTCATTCGGGGTCCAAGAAAACTGACCCGTTGTTTCGTTCAAGGTCATCCCCGGCACTTGGCCGGAGACGAAACGATACAGCAGACGATTCTGCGGCAGATCCGCATCGGTGCCAAGAGACGCGAGCGAAAATACCGTGCCGACATCGGCGAATTGGTACGCCGGGAGCGACAGGGTTGGTGCTTGGTTGAGTTCGTCCACGGCAATGGAGAAGTCGACCGTCGTCGAGGCCGGATTAGGCGCATCATCTTCGACCACGGCTTGAACCGCATACACGCCCGGACCGTCCGCCTCGGTGGTTGGCCAGCGGAGTAAACCATCCGGGGAGAGGGTGCAACCGGGTGGTCCCGACGGCAAAGACCAACGCAAGTTTTGTGGCGTTTGGTTCGGATCTTGCGCGGTCAAGGACCGTTGCAGCATCTCGCCTTCCGCCACGATCAAGTTGCCAAGAGGCGCGGCGATTGGAGCGAGATTGCTTTCCGTTTCGAAGGTCCACGTTTCGCTACGCCCCTGATCCGAAACAGTATACCACTCATAACTTTTACCGGGCTCACCCGCGAAGAGGGTCGTTAGCGTGCTCGCGTTGAACACGTTCGTGAACGCAGCGACTACCGGGGCCGTCGGGGCGTCCGTGATGCCAAAGTCCTTGTTGATCGTGAACGCGGCATTGGGCTGGGTGCGGTACGCGTCGATCACCGGCGAATAGGTAGTCGCCGCGATGGTACCAGCGGACGGGGAAAACCGGTACAGGCGGAGATAGCCGTCGCCACCGTTTGGAAAATCCTGATAGTTGCACAAGATGGTATGCACCCGATTGCCGTTGAACGTGTCGACCCGCCGCCCCTCTCCAGATTCGTGACCGCCCTGCAACATGAAAAAGTTGGGATTGGACTTCAAGGTGTTATAAATATCTTCGCCAATATTTGAAAAATCGGCGGGGTTGCCGACGTCGCAGGCGTGGTGCGTCGTCGCAAACACAAGGCGGTCAGGATGGCTGGCGGCGACGGTTTGCATCCACGGCCCGACTACATTCATGTCCGCCAACCACATGATATTGAAGTGAAGGAACTTCAGCGAACCTGCTTCGAATATCGTATAGTAATTGTCATTGTTTCCAGGCGCGGCCGAACCGCCATAAAACGACCGGCCGGCAAAATGGGCGGGTCCGAAAAACTGGTTATAGAATGTCGTATTCGACCCACTCAAGTCGTGGTTTCCCGGCAAAACCCCATACGGAATTCCCTCTGGAAGACCGGTTGTCTGGGGATTTTCAAGACGGTACATCGCGTTGGCAGCGTGCTTCCATTCGTCGAGATTACCGTTATTATAATTCTGCACCAGATCCCCAACATGGGAGACATAAACAATGTTGAGCGCGGCCCGATTAGCCACAATCCAATCGACCTGATCCTTAAAAAACGAGGGATCGAACTCATCACGATTGGTGGAGTAGCGTTGGGTGTCCGGCAGCACAACGATGGTGAAATCCTCCTCTGGTTCGGGCGCAACCCCGCTGCCGGCTTCCTGGGCATGAATGGTCACCCTAGAGATGACGGCCGCCCCGGCTGCGAAGGTTTTAAGTTCGACTTCCCAGGGTGTGTTGACGGCTTGGTTCGCCGGGCTCATTAAGGAAGGTTGCGCTAGAACGCCACCAATAAATGGATACGAGAAGAGAAGCCCCAGAAGGGCCAAGTTGCCTTTTTTAAATGTCATATTTCCTTATTGCAGTGAAAAGGATAACCTAGTCACGACGGCGGGGAAGTTATAGCTAAATCCTCAAAAATCCATGAATTAAGTGCCAAAAGTCAGGGACGTTTTCCCGACCAGCGAACCTCGGGCCAGTGTTCGGGAAAGAGCTGCCGATAGGTCGGGCTGGCGTATCGTTCGTCGATTAGCAGGACGGCACCGGTGTCGGACTCGCGGCGGATCACGCGACCAATCGCCTGCAACACCCGCGCCCAGCCAGGGAAGGTGTAGGCGTAATGAAAACCATCGCGCCCCCGGGCGGCGAAGTGTTTACGGATGACGTCGCGTTCGGGGCCGACCGGCGGCAGGCCGACGCCGACAATGATCGCGCCGGAAAGACGGTCGCCGACCAGGTCGATCGCCTCGCCAAACTGCCCGCCCATCACCGCGAGTCCGAGTTCGCGACCGCCCGCTTGAAAGCGGTCGAGAAAGTCCGCGCGCGCCGCCGCGTCCATGCGCGGAATCTGGGCGAGATGCGGCAGATTCAGTCGTTCGGAGACCGCTTCGAGATATTTGTAACTGGGAAAATACACCAACAGGTTGCCCTCCCGGAACGCGCGGAATCGCTGCACCAAATCGGCAATCGGTTGGTAGCTTTCGCTGCGTCGCCGATAAACCGTCGGCACGCTCTCGGCGACAAAGACCGCCAAATTGTCCACCGGAAACGGACTCGGCAAACGCAGCACCGCCGCGCCCGCCATCCCGGTCATCTCAAGATAGTAATCCATCGGCACCAGCGTCGCCGAAAAACTGACCACGCGCGCCGCCCGCTTCATCCCGCCCGCCAATGACGCGCCGGGGTCGACGCAGAAAATCCGCACCCGGCGGTCGCGTTGCCCAACGCCCTCCTGGATGAAACGGTAGTCGCGGTCGAAGCGTTCGGCGGCCTGCACAAAGTTCATCGCCTCGAAAAACAAGTCCATAAAGTCCTCCCGCCAAGACAGCAGCGGCTCCCCTCCCCCTCCCCCGTCCAGGCGTGCCGCCGAGGCGTCGAGCCAGGTCTCGCCGGCCCGAACGAAAGCCTTCACGCTATTGACCAACCGGTCCGGCAGTTCGAACGAAACCGTGTCGGTGTCCTTCAACGCGCGGATCCGCCGGTTGACCGCGTTCATCGAACGCGCCAGCGCCGGCTCGTCCGCTTTCACCGCCCGGTAGATCCCCATAAATTGCCCCCCGCGCAGCTCGCTTGAAAACATACTCCGGCCGCGGTCGACCAAGTTGTGCGCCTCGTCGATCAGAAAGATTTTGCGCTGGGTTTTATCGTCGAACAAAGGCCGCAACCAGACGCCCGGATCAAACACGTAGTTATAATCGCAGATGATCACGTCCGCCCAAAGACACAAATCGATCGAAAACTGGAATGGACAGAGCCGATGGCGGCGCGCGATTTCAAGAATGCGTTCGGGCGTCCACCGGTCGTGCAAAAACATCTCGGCGATGCCGCCGTCGAGCCGCTCGTAGTAGCCGATCGCGTTCTCGCAGACTGCCGGGTCGCACCGAACGCCGTCGATGCAGCACATGTGATCCTTGGCCGTCAGCGTGATACTTTTCGAACGAAACCCGGCGCGGAGCAACGCGTCCATCGCCAGTTCGGCGGCCGCCTTGCCGGCGTTGCGCGCGGTGAGAAAAAAGATCTGCTCGACCAGGCCGCGCTGACGCATCTTCAAGGCCGGATACAGCGCCGACATGGTTTTGCCGATCCCGGTCGGGGCTTCGACCAGCAGCCGCGGATATTGATACACCTGCCGAATCATCTCGAGTTGTCCGGCGCGGAACCGATCAAAGGGAAAATCGGACGCGGCCCGCTGCGAACGCCAATCCAACTGGCGGCGTAGCACCGGCAAGAGTTGCTGCAACAAGCGCTCGAACTCGGCCGCGAGTTCGGCGGCGCTCGGCGTCTCGTCGAACGCGCGTTCGGCGAGGTCCGGCAGTTCGAGATAGGTCAGCCGGAGCGGCACGCGTTCGAGCTGGCGTTGCAACGCGATGATGTGCGCGTACACGCGCAGCTGCGCCCAGTGCGCCGGTCGTGGTTCGAGCCGATCGAGCGGCACCCGCGTTGACTTGAGTTCCTCAAGGATCGGCAGCCCCGACTCTTCGTTCTCGTAGATGCCGTCGATCCGGCCCTGAATCCGGATAGCCGTGTCTTCGAACGCAAAGGTGTGTTTGATCGAGACCTCGGCGTGGTAGCCGTCGGGCCGCGCCTTCTGCACTTTGCTGTGCGCGCGCGACCCTTCGAGTCCGCTGATCCGCTGCCGCACCATCGACACCAAATCGCCCTGCTGCAACGCCATCGCGACAAACTCGCGGACGGACAGGGTGAGTTGGATGGCTTGGCGTTCGGACACGTCCGAGGGCTAAGCGGGATTGCCGACGCGGGCAAGCGCGGAGGCTTGAGTGGATGCCTGCATAGCACAGTCGGGCTACCAGAGCACTCGGCCTAACTCGATCGCGGCGGCCGGTACGGAGAATCCAGATCGATGTCCGGGTTGTTCGGCGTGTAGCCCCCGACACTCTCGTAAGTTTGGGGTTCGTCGTCTTCCGCCAACTGCCCTTTGTAGAGCATATTGCCCACGAGCAGGGTGATCACGATGATCACCAACAGCCAAGCGATGGTGAACATGATCGTCCCCCCGCCTTCGATAAGATCCAATCGGTCGATAACCGCGAGGACCACGCCGGTCAGGAACGCCAAGGGCAGATAACAGAGCATGACGCCCGCTGTAACGCGGGCACGCCAGCCGAACAGGACCTTGTCGCCACCCAGTGAAAATTTCCCCCGGACCATGGCGATCAAACCGTAAACAATGACAAAAATCTCTAGCATAATGAACCTCTGCCCAAGCGTTACCTTTTGGCTTCACCGCTTGTCAATGAAGGCCCGCGCGAGTCTTCTTTTTCATTTGCCCGAACGAAGCCGAACTCGCATGAACGAGGCATGAAGATTCAATTCGTGTTGAGCGGCCAGGTGGCGCACCAGGCCGGCTGTTCGCAAAGCCAACTCGAGGTGGCCGCCGGCACGCCGCTGGGCGAAGCGCTGGCCGCGTTCGGGGCGGGCCTGCCAACCGCAGCGGCGGCCTACCTCGACGATGCGACCTTGTTCGTCGCGGTCGACGGCGAACACGCGCCCGACCGCGAACGCCTCCTCCCCGAAGGCACCCGCGAGGTGTTAATCATGAGTCCGATGGCGGGCGGGTGAGATGGCGGCCGCGGATAAACCAGGATTTGAAGAACTGACCCCAGACGACCTCGCCACCTACGAGTGGCAGCTCGATGTGCCGCAGTTCGGCGAGGCCGGACAGGCCGTTCTAAAAAACACCACCGCGTTGGTTTCGCGGGTCGGCGGACTCGGCAGCCCGGTCGCGTTCCAACTCGCTGCGGCCGGCGTCGGACGCTTGATTCTCGCCCACGGCGGCAACTTAAAACCCAGCGATCTCAACCGGCAAATCACCATGACCCGCGACGGACTCGGCACGCCCCGTTGCGAACTCGCCAAGGCCACCATCCAACGGTTCAAGCCGGAGATCGAGGTGGCCGCCGTGCCGAGCAACATCACCGAGGACAACGCCGCCGAACTGGTCGCCCAAGCCGACATCGTGTTCGACTGTGCGCCCTTGTTCGAAGAACGCTTTCTGATGAACCGCGAGTGCGTTCGCCAAGGCGTGCCGCTAGTCGACGCGGCCATGTACAATACCGATGGCAGCATTCTGCCGGTCATTCCGGGCGAAACCGCCTGCCTCGCCTGCCTGTTTCCCGAACTCCCGCCCCACTGGCGGCGGCGCTTCCCGGTGATCGGCACCACCTCCGCTATGGTCGGCACCATCGCCGTCATGGAAGGACTAAAACTGCTCACCGACCTGCCCGGTAGCAACGCCGGCAGGTTGATCCAGGTCGACACGCTGAATATCGCCGTCCGAAAAATCGCGGTGGCGCGGCGGACGGACTGCGCAGTCTGCGGGAAAACGTCACCCCGCTAAAAACTTGAGGCCGGCACGTCCCGGTGCTTGAACGGATTCATGAAATCCCGACTGAACCTCCGCTCGTTTTTCCTCCTCCTGCCTCTGCTCGCGCTCGCGTTCGGCGTCCTGCCCGCCAGCGCGCAAAAAGGTCCGGAGGGACTAAAAACCCTGAACTTCGGTGATGCCGCGCCCGCGTTCACGCTGCCTGGCATCGACGGCAAGGACTATACGCTCGACGACTTCAAGGACGGCAAGGTGCTGGTCGTGTTCTTCACCTGCAATCATTGCCCGTCCGCCCAAGCGGTCGAGGCGCGCTTTATCCAGTTCGTGGCGGACTACAAACCCAAGGGCGTCGAGATCGTCGCCATCTCGCCGAACTCACCCGCCGGTATCCGCCCCGACGAGCTAGGCTATTCGCTCTACGGGGATTCGTTCGAGGACATGAAAAAGCACGCCAAAGAACAGGGCTTTAACTTCCCCTATCTGTACGACGGCGATAGCCAATCGGTCGCCAAAGAATACGGCTGCCTCGCGACCCCGCACGTGTTCGTGTTCGACGCCGAACGCAAGCTGCGCTACAAAGGCCGCTTCGACGACTCGCGCTTTGTCGACCCGGCCTTGATCAAACACCATGACACCATCAACGCCGTCGACGCCCTGCTCAAAGGCGAAAAAGTCGCGGTCAAACAAACCCGGCCGCACGGCTGTTCGACCAAATGGGCATACAAAGCCGACATCGTCACGAAGCACGCCGAAACCCTAGACAACACCCCGGTCACCATCGAAGAGATTGACGCCGAGGGCTTAAAAGCGCTGCTCGCCGCCACAAAAGAATCGGACAAGCCGCGCTTCCGTATGGTCAACCTCTGGGCCACCTGGTGCGTCCCCTGCGTCGCCGAAATGCCCGACCTGATCGCCATCTCGCGCAAGTTCGGTCTGCGCGACTTCGAGTTCAACACCATCACGCTCGACAAACCCGGAAAACGCGAACGCGCCGCCGCCTTCCTGTCAAAACAAGGCGCCGCCCCCGAACGCAAACTCGCCGCCGCCCTCAAGCTCGAAAAACGCGCGACCGCCCACTACCTGTTCACCGGCAGCAACGACGAACTCGCCGCCGCCCTCGACCCCGAATGGCCGGGTCCGATCCCCTACACCGTGTTGATCGACACCGACAACAAGATCGTCAAACGCTACAGCGGCAAAGTCGACGCCGAACAAGTGACGCGCGATATCGTCGACCAACTCGGCAAATATTACGTGCCGTCGAAGAAGTAGTGCTCTCCGAAAGTTGTAGCATGGATTTGTAATCCGTGTTCGTGGGACGGAATTGCATTCCGTCGGGGGCGGGATTAGCCCGGCGATTGGATCATTAAAGTATCCGTGGCCGCAGTCTCATATGCCGCCACACGGGAGCTCGGAGAAAAGCACCGACGAATCAAGGCGTCGCCTTTTTCGCCGGCAACGACACGCCCACAGGCAAAAATGTAATCACCCGGTCGTTCGGAACCGCCGGCCCGTCGGTGCAACGACCGCGCGTGACCTCCTGGTCGAGCTGCGCCAGCAGCGCGTTGGTTTTACCAACTTGCTCTTTTATCAAATTGGTCCGCTCGCCGCGGTCATCGGCCAGATTGAACAACTGCATCGGAGGCATGTTTTTCGCCTTCGCATCCGCATCGCGCGGCGTGCTCCAGCCACCGCTGCCGGCCGACAGGCAGAGTTTCCAATCGCCTTCGCGGATCGCGAACGAGCCGTTGATGGAATGGCTGATGAGCGTCTTGCGTCCGGTCGAGGCTTTGCCGGCCCACAAGACGGGAAGCAGACTGAAAGAGTCTTCGCCCGCTCGGTCTTCCGGTGCCTGTCCGGTGATCTCGCGCATTGTGCTGTAGAAGTCGGTCAGGCAAACGAGCGCGTCGCTTTTCTTTCCGCCCTCGATGCCGTCCGGCCAGCGAACGATGAACGGTACGCGGTGTCCGCCTTCGTAAATGTCGGCCTTGTGTCCGCGGTAGCCAGCGCTCGGGTCGTGGCCTTTTTCTTTCAGCACGCCGAAGTTGCCCTCGGGCGAACAGCCGTTGTCGCTGGTGAAAATCACGATCGTATCATCGTCGATGTCCGCCACTTCCAGACTGGCGAACAACTCGCCCATGTGGTGGTCGACCTGCATGACAAAATCCGCGTAGGGATTAATGCCGCTAGCATCTTTGAACGGCGGCACCGGAACGATTGGGGTGTGCGGCGCGGGGAGCGGCAGGTACAGAAAGAACGGCGTGCCCTTCTTCGCGACCGGCGCGCGCTCCTTGATGTAGTCCATGCTTTTGTCGAACAGATGCGGCAGCACCTCATCGATTTCGAAGTCCGAACCGATCGGTCCTTTGCGGTACCAGCCATAAGGATCCTCTTGCTTGGTGACGCCTTCTTCGCGGTTCGGCTGGGCGGTCACCTTGCCGGTGTCCACCCAGACGTAGGGCGCCATGTCGAGTGATCCGCAGTGACCGTAATAGCGGTCGAAGCCGTTAATGTCGGGTCCATTTTTTACCGGCTTGGTGAAGTCGATACCCTTCCACAAGCCCTTCTCCTCGCTCTTCGGCCAGTCCCAGCCGAGGTGCCACTTGCCGATCATCTGGGTGTGGTAGCCGGCCTTTTTCAAGAGGTGGGCGACGGTGTCGCGTTCGGCGGGGATGAGGTGGTTGCTGGTGCCGCTGAGCACACTGCGGGCGAGGCGCGAACGCCAGTTGTAACGACCGGTGAGCACCCCGTACCGGGTCGGCGTACACACGGAACTGGAGGAATGCGCATCCAGAAACGTGATGCCCTGGTCGGCCATCTTTTGCAGATGCGGCGTGTTGATTTTGCAGTCGGGATTGGTCGGGGAGACGTCGCCGATGCCAAGGTCGTCGGCGAGAACAAAGATCACGTTGGGATGTGAGTCCGCCGCGAGAACCGCATGGCAGGTGAAGACGCCGAGAAGGCAGAGAATAGAACGGAGGAGGTTGTTGGTCGTCATGTTACTTTATGGTGCAGCGTTGCATTGGATACGCCGATACAAGGCGGTTCGTGTCAGCGGTACTTGCCTTTGCCGAACAAGACCAGCGACGAGATACGGTGGAGTACCGCCTAGCGAGAAAGATGCAGCCATCTTTTCCGCATGTTGCCCCTCCCTGACTACTACCTAGGAGCTACCGACTAGCGGCGGGCTGCCAACTACCTGCGAGCGAACAACTACCTGAGAGCGAATACTGCCCGCGCCTCATCCACGTCGCGCGTGATTTGCGCCACCAACTCGTCCATGTCCTCGAACGTGCGGTCCGGGCGGAGTTGTTGCAGAATGTCGACCGTAAAGTGGCGACCGTAGAGATTTTCGTCGCGGTCAAAGTAGTGCACTTCGATGATGCCGGCCTCGACCAGGTTTTGATTGAGATAGGCTGCGCCACCCCAGACAACCTGTTCACCGTTTTCCTCCAGCGGAGAGGCGACGGCGTAAATGCCGGGGGGCGGAAGGAGCGCGGTTTCGCAGGAGATATTGGCAGTGGGAAACCCTTGTTGCCGTCCTTGCTGACGACCTTTGATGACCAGCCCTTCGACGCGATGAGGACGTTCGAGCATGGCCGCGGCATCGCGCATCTTGCCGGCGGCGATGGCTTTCCGGATGCGGGTGCTGGACACGCGTTCGCCTTGCCACTCGGTGAGTTCGGTGAGGTGTACCGCGAAGCCGAGTTCGCTGCCGAGCGTTTTTAACGTGTCCACGGTGCCAGCGGCACGACGTCCGAAGCGCCAGTTTTCGCCGACCACGACGGCGGCGAGTCCGGATATCTGGGTTGCCAGTAGTTCCATGAACGCGCGCGGTTCGAGGTCGGCGGTGGCGCGTTCAAAGGGCATGAACACGGTCACGTCGAGTCCGGTGGCGGCGAGTAGCGCCTCCTTCTGCGAACGCGTGGCGAGCAGCGGCTGGCAGCGTTCGGGGGAAACGATATGACAGGGATGCGGATCGAAGGTGAGCAGCCAGGCTTCGGGCGGGGGGACCTGTTCCGAGGAGGGCTCTGTGGCGAGTTCGGCGGCGATGGCGCGGGTTTGCCGGATAACGGCGCGGTGTCCGCGGTGGATGCCATCGAAGTTGCCGATGGCGAGAACAACGGGAGGACAGACGCCGGAGGCGCGCGCCGGGGTCAGTTCTTCAATTGTCCTGAGGAGGCGCATCGGGGACCGGCAGCACGTGGGCGGTAAAGGCGTCGAGGTCGAGTTCGAGCAGGGTCGCGAGTTCGGCGGCGCCCTCGATGCTGTAATCGCCGGAGCGCGTTCGACGCAGGGCCGAGAGGTGCGCACCGCAGCCGAGTTCTTCGCCGAGGTCGTGCGCAAGCGTGCGCACATAGGTGCCTTTACCGCAGGACACACTGAACGTGGCGCTGGGATGGTCGAACGCAATCAATGCCGGGTCGTAGAGCCGAACTTGGCGTGGCTCGCGTTCGATGGTTTTGCCTTGGCGCGCAAGTTTGTAGAGCGGCACGCCACCCTTTTTGATGGCGGAAACCATCGGGGGTATCTGTTCGAACTCGCCGTCCCAGCCCATCACGATGCGGTCGACATCTTCGCGGGACACGCCGCTCGGGTCGCGTTCCTCGATCACTTCGCCGTCGGCGTCTTGCGAATCGGTAGACACACCGAGCACCAGTGTGCCTTCGTAGGTCTTGTCGCCGCGCATGATTTGGTCGGAGCTTTTGGTACCGCGGCCAAGTAGCAGGACGAGCAGACCGGTGGCCTGCGGATCGAGCGTACCGCCGTGGCCCACTTTGCTCAGCTTGTGGGTCTTGCGAAGTTTATGCACGACATCATGCGAGGTCATACCGGCGGGTTTGTCCACCAGCAGAATACCGTTCACCACGTTGTCGTCAGGTCTACTCTTGCGTCCGCGTCCCATGATCAGGCTCCTTTTCCATGGCTCCGCCGTCGACCTCTTCCGCCACAAATTCGGACTCGGCCCACTCCGGGTCGTCGGACTCCATTTGTTCGAGGATCGCCAGCACCTTGTCGCCCGAGGCGATGGCTTGGCTTTGGCGGAAGTGCAGTTTTGGCGTGTATTTCAACACCACGTTTTTGACCACCGCGTTTTGAATTTCTTTGCGCCGGCCGTTGAGCCGCGAGACGGTGCGGCTGACAACCTCTTCGCTGCCGCGCACCGAGACATAGACGTGCGCGTTGCGCAGATCCGGCGCCGTGTCCACTTCTGAGATGGTCACGCTGGCAAGATCCACGTCCGGAACGTCCTGCATCAGGCGGTACACCACGATGGAGATTTCCCGGCGGAGCAGCGCGTTGACTCGTTGTATGCGTTGGCTTGGCATGAGGGGCGATTGCCACTCCTTTACAGATTTGCAAGCGTACAGGTGCGGAATTGCGAGTGTCACCCGCTAACGGATGAAAGGATCAGCGCGTCGATTTCTAAAAAGTGATCGTCTGATGTCGCGAGACGAAGATTATGCTGGATGCAGATGGCTGCAATCCAAAGATCGTTGGTGGGGATCGGTTTACCGCGCTTTTTTAAATTGGCAAACAAGGTCGCATAGGTTTCCAAAGTCGTCGCATCAGGGTACGTCACTCCGACTTCAGGCTCGTCGATGAAACGTTCAAGGATGTCGACATTTTTCCTGCCTAAATTGCCCGCAGCAAACCCAGCCCGGAGTTCTGCAACCACAACGAATGGGAGGACGACCTCATGAGACCTACTGATCGCCTCATCCCACTTACTGCCTCGTTGCCAGTCGGAATAGGCGTTGGTATCAAGCGCTAATCTATTTCCAGGCATCGTCGTCGACTACCCCAAACGCCTCAAGAGCTTCATCGACGGCCGGGTCTTCGATCCACCCCTCGCGCTTTTGTGAAAGACTGTTTCGAACGGGAGTAGCACTACTCATAGATTCAGAAAAATGGAGCTTCAACATCCTCAGAATCAAGGAATTCATCGGCTCCCCCTTTTGCTTGGCTAGGCGCCGAATACGCTCCGCAAGATCGTCATCAACATGCCGTATGGTAATTTGTGTCATGCAATGACACTACAGGAGTCAATCATCCGTGTCAATTTGGGTATAGAGCTGAATTCACAGATACAGATTGTCCCTCAGCGGATCCCATGCTCACCCAGATGCACTTCGAACCACGCGTTTACCGGACCCGACTTGGTCCGTTTGAGGTACGGCGCCTCCTTCTTCGGCAACCAGGCCTTGAACGCCTTCGTGCCCTGCTCACCCGCGAGATTTTTCCACTCAAACGGGTCGGCTTTGAGGTCATATAATTCCTCCGCGCCATCGGCGTAGCGGATGTAGCGATGGCTGGCCGTACGGACACTGTGATTGCCGCGACCGTAGGTCGTCAAAATGGCGTCGCGTTTGATCGACCCCTCGTTCGACGCGAGCAAGGGAACGAGGCTCACGCCCTCCAGCGTTTCATTTCTAGGCAGGTCGCAGAACTCGACCAAGGTCGGATACACATCGATCAAGCCAACCGGAACAGCGGATACGCCCTTGGCCAATTTGTGATGGCTGATCATCATCGGTACGCGCGTCGACTCCTCCCACAAACTGTGTTTGCTCACCCGGTCCTTCTCGCCAATGTGATAACCGTGGTCGCTGAACAGGACCACGACGGTGTTGTCATCTTCCAGGGCGTCCAGCACCTTGCCGACTTGCGCATCCACGAACGCGGTACAAGCGAGATAGGCCTGCGTGCATTTGGCCAACTGCTCGTTGTTGTTCGCGCGCAAAAACGGCAGCTTCGGATAGCGCGGCAGATCGTGCACCGCCACCCCGGTCGCCGGCACATCCGCCAAGTCGTCGTCCTTGATCACCGGCAAGGTCAGGTCTGCCAACGGAAACAGGTCGAACCACTTTTGCGGCACGTAAAATGGAACGTGCGGCCGATGAAATCCGACCATCATCATCCACGGGGTCTCGGCCTCGGCCTTGGCGTTTTTCTTCTGGGCTTTGCGCAATTGTTTTACCGCCCAGTCGGCCGTCTCGACATCGGGCATTTGCTCGTCGCGTTCGGGAAAGGCCGCCCAGTCGGTCTGAGTGCCGGTGAAGGGCATACGGTAGTCAGGCGTGAAATTGAAACGCACATCGTTCGGCGGCCTCGGCCCTTCGGGTTTCGGGCCGGACGATCCCGAACTACCAGCCGTCTGCACCGCGACGTCAAGCGGCATGCCGTGGGTGACTTTTCCGACCCCGAACGTATCATAGCCGTGCTTGGCAAAATACTGCGGCAGCAAGGTGCCGTCGAAGGCTTTCTCTTGCTGTAACTTGCCGCTGGGTTGCTGATAAAGGCCCGTGCTGTGCGGGTAGCGGCCACTCAAAAAGGACCCGCGCGACGGTCCGCAAATCGGCGCCTGGCAATGCGCGTTGGCGAACAACATGCCGCGCTTGGCGAGTTTGTCGATGTGCGGCGTCTTGGCGTCCGGATGCCCGTCCATGCACGAAACCCAATCGTTGAGATCGTCGATGATGATGACCAGCACATTCGGTTTTTCGACGGCCTGGCAGACGACGGGCAGGCAAAGGATCGAGACGAGAATCGGAGCGAGAAGAAGAGCAGAACGCATGCCTCTTAACCTAGCAAACGTGGGGCTCTCAAGCCAGCCTGTGAAGAACGGCTATACTGAGTGACTTTTGGGCTTTCCCAATAGGTAGTGGTGGCAATACCCTCAAAATACTGTCCCGCAGACAATACGGAATGCGTTACTCGTCGATCCGCTTGCTGCGAAAATTTTTCGACGATATTTCAGGCATAAGAGGCTCGTTTCCACCCTCTTCAATAAGGGAGCGATAAGCGTATGACCTTGTGAGAAGGAGTTTCGAAATACACGCAGCAACACTCCACAGTGGAGCGAAGAAGTCTCTTATTGCGCTTCTTGCAGAATCAAGTGTGTAGTCGACGAAGGTCATGCGGCTATTTCTCTGACAAATTTATATGCCTGAATGCTCAAAAAAATCAGAACCAAAAGTGCATCTAAAATCAAGATCGCATATTTCAAAAAGGTCAAAACATTGATGACGAAACTATCAGGCTCCAGTATAGCCCGAAGTTTTTCGATTGCAAACTCAAGGCCAATTGCGGGTGCGGCAATAACTAGGAACAACAATGAGCCGATGAATACGTGGACGGTAAGACTCCAAACGAGCCACCAAATTTTTTTGTCCGAACCGCTCATTTCGAGCAGTTGTTACTGCTGCACTAAGCAAGTGCAAATACATAATGGGTAGTTCAGGGCCACATCGTCCAAACGGGCCCATTCTGCCAAGGCCGAAGACGGAACGAGATTACTCGCCGATCCGAGAATTGCGGAAGCCACTTCTGGCTCGATCCGGACGACCGAGGCCGCTGCGCCGTGGGATTGGCGGATTGGGAACCACACCGGCGCGCGGTTGAGTACGCGGAACGGCAGCGGTGGCTGGCGGGGTCGCGCCGGCTGGATTGGTCCCGTTGATCGTATCGAGAAAGGTCGTTACCGAACCAACGTCCGGATAGGCGGCACGTTCTTTGCCAAATCCTTCGATCGCCTTTCCGGCGGCGAGGCCTTTGATGCCGATGCAGTAGTACGCCCCACCTTTGGGAACATCCTCGAACTTCGCGCAGCCGATCTCTCGGGTGGCATCCTCCAGTTTTGGCCGATAGTCGGTATAAACGTAATCGTCGACGACCAGCACCACCACCGAACCGTCCGCGAGATCATCGATCGCTTTGGTGAAACGATAGCCGTCGCGGTCGGACTTTTTGTTCACCGAGCGGTCGAGCAGAGGCGCGCCCTTCGGGGTCATTGCGTAAATATTGAGGCCCTGTACCGGTTTTGCCATCAGCTTCTTGGTTCCGCGATAGAGGTGCGCCCGCGTGGCATTCTTGTCCTTGATCACACCGTAGCCGACCGACATGACGCGCAAGTCGTTGGAGACGATCTCAAGCAAGGTGCCGTACTGCTCCGGCGTCGGATTATCGAGAATCCTTTTGAGAAAGAACATCTCTTTGGTCTGCTCGGCAGCCCACATGACCAGTTTTCCGGACGCGGTCTCTTCACGTTCCTTGCGGGCGAGCAGGGCGTCCTCCAGTCGGTTCGAACGGGTGTATTCCATCACCGCTTTGTCGAGCCCGATCACGTAGGCTTTGGAAACGGTGACCACCTCTTTGGCGTAGGTGGCTTTTTTGGCGGCGACAAAATCGATGTAGGCTTTTTGGATGCGCGGCAGTTCGGCGGGCACCTGCTTGAGATGTTCCGCTTGCACGGTTTGGTCTTTGTTGAAGCGTTCGAGTTCGTTTTTGCAGGCGAGCAGGTCCTCGAGTTTGCCAGCCTTCTGGAACCCGGCTTGGAGATTATCGAGCCCTTGGACGTATTTTATCCGGAGCCCTTTCAAGCTGTCGTTGAAGGTGTTGTAAGAGGTCTCCAACTTCTGCTGGTACATCAGCTTCATGCGCGGCAGTTGGCTTTCCTGCGCCTGCGCTCCGACCAGAAAAAAGGATCCGGCAAATAGGGCTAAGAGGAGGAGTTTTGGAGAAAATGGAGTACGTTTCGTCACGATGATCACGGGTTTATATATGAGTAAGGGCAAATCGAGCGAGTTTTCAATAGGGCAAATAGATTTCAATTCGTGAAAAGGAACGGTCAACCGACGATAAGCCGTTTACCACCGTCTTTCTGGTTAGAATTACCCGCTTGGAGGGTACTTATAACGATGAGATTCGAACTTCTTTCAATTTTTTGCATGACGGCCTTCATGGCTGGGGGACTCCTGCAGGCTGCGCCGGACTATAAAAAGACGGTTTTGCCCCTGCTGGAGCAGTATTGCTATGACTGCCACGGCGACGGCACCGACAAGGGGAACATCTCGCTCGACCCGCTCGATGTCGGCCAAAAGGTGCTGAAAGATCGCGAACTGTGGAAATTGGTTCGTCACAATCTGGTGCAAAAGGTCATGCCGCCAGAAAAGAAGGAGCAACCCTCCGCCAGTGAAAAGGCGCTCTTGGTCCGCTGGATCGACGAAGAGGTGTTCAAAGTAGATTGTTCCAAGCCCTCGCCTGGACGCGTCACCCTGCGCCGCCTGAACCGGGTGGAATACAACAATACGGTCCGCGATCTGCTCGGAGTCGACATTGCTCCTGCCGACGACTTTCCGCCGGACGACACCGGCTACGGCTACGACAACATCGGCGATGTGCTTTCTCTATCGCCGATCATGCTGGAAAAATACACCAAGGCGGCCGGCCTGGTGATGGGCCAGTTCGGCTCGACCAGTCTCGAAAAAGAGGTGCTCGAAGCCGAGGACATGAAGGGCAAGGACCGCGACGGCACCAAATGGGTGAGTTCGATGCGTAACGAATATCCAATCGACGCCCGCTTTTCCACCGGCCGTTCGGGCAACTACCTGCTGCGTATTCTCGCCCACGCCGATCAGGCCGCCGATGAAACGACGCGGATCGGCGTACGCCTGAAAAACAGTCGCAAGCTTGGCGAGAAAGACGTGACCGGCACCGCGAAGAATCCGCAGTGGCTGGAGTTCGAGGTGACACTGCCGGCGGCGCGCCACACCGATTTCCAATTCAACATCACCAACAACTTCGTCGACGACAAACGCAAGCGGGGCGACCACGACCGCAACATCCACGTACACCGCGCCGAACTCCATCCGCCCGCAACCGGCGAGGCGCAACAGGCGCGTTCGGATCAGCTCAAGGGCGGCGGCGGGGCGGGCGACAGCCGTGTGTCCGCCTCGTCGGGCGCGTGGATTCAAGCCACGTTCCGGACCGACAAGGAGGGCGACTACACCCTGCGGGTTCTGGCCAGTGCCGACCAAGCGGGCGGCGAGACGGCCCGGGTCGGGGCCAAGCGCGACTGGAAAACCGACCTCGGTTCGCGCGAGGTAAAGACCAGCCGTGGTCGCAACATCCGACCGGAATGGGTGACGTTCGAACTGGGCAAACTGCCGGCCAAGAAAGAGGTCAGTTTCCAGTTCAACATCGCCAACGACTTCTTCAACCCGAAGGTCAAGCCCTCCGACCGCAACATCTACGTGCATCGGGTGGAGTTCGTGCCGCCGCCCTCGCTGGGTTCTGCGGCGGGCGAGGAAGCCCCGCCCTTGGACCTCGCCTGTGAAGGTGACCCCAAAGCCTGCGCCGAACGCGCCTTGCGCCCGCTGCTGCGCCGCGCGTTCCGCCGTCCGCCGTCCGAGTTGGAAGTGGTGCGCCACGTCGACTTCCACCGCCGCCTGATGGCCGAGGGCGAGTCGTATCAGGACGCGCTCAAAGTGGTCGCGCAGGCCGTTCTGGTGTCCCCGCACTTCCTGTTTCGCGGCGACGAAAAAGCCGGACCGCTGAGCGAGCACCGGCTCGCCGAACGCCTCTCCTACTTTCTCTGGAGCACCATGCCCGACGCCGAACTAATGGCGCTTGCCGACGCCGGCCAACTGCGCAAACGGCTCGATGCACAAGTCCGTCGAATGCTCACCGATCCGCGCGCCGACGCGCTCGAAGCCAACTTCGCCGGCCAGTGGCTGCAACTGCGCAATCTCGAACTTGTGACCCCTGACACCAAACGCTTTCCCGCGTTCGACGATGACCTGCGCGCCTCGATGCGCCGCGAGACCGAACTGCTGTTCCGCCACATCCGCACCCAAAATCGCCCGGTGCTCGAACTGCTCGACGCCGACTACACCTTCATCGACCAGCGCCTCGCCGCACACTACGGCATCCCCGGTTGGGAGAACAAGGACGGGTTCGAATACGTAAAGATGCACGACGGCCGACGCGGCGGCATCCTCACCCACGCCGGGGTCCTGACGCTCACCTCCTACGCCACCCGCACCTCGCCGGTCGTTCGCGGCGCGTGGATCATGGAGACCTTGCTCGGCACCCCGGCCCCGCCGCCCCCCGAGGACGTCCCCGAACTTCCGGCCGCCGCCGAAAACGGCGACGTACCGCTGCGCGCCAGTTTGGAAAAACACCGCGCCAACGCCATCTGCGCGTCCTGCCATAACCGCATCGACCCACTCGGCTTCGGCTTGGAAAACTTCGACGCGATCGGCAGTTGGCGCGACACCGAACACGACCAGGCCATCGACGCGTCCGGCAAACTAACTGGCGGTCAGTCGTTCAAAGACCACCGCGAACTACGCACCATTCTCGCCACCGATAAAGCTGATCAGTTTACCCGCAGCCTCGTCGAAAACATGCTCACCTACGCCCTCGGCCGCGGCCTCGAAGTCGAAGACGTCTGCGTGATCGACCGGATTTGCGAACAGGTGAAAGCGGGCGGCTACAAGTTCGAGGTGTTGGTTCAGTCCATCGTCGACTGTGTCGCGTTCCAGGCGCAGTCGCGTTCGGAGTAGATCCTTGCTTTGTCGATTCGTGACTAAATCAGTCAAACTTTTCAGATTCCCTTGGTCGATACTTGATCGGGACAGAACGTGGCGCGAGTCGCGCGAGCGGTGACATCCGACTAATGCCCTGTTCATAAAACATTTCAGGATGAGATGGACTCCGTGGAGCCACCCCAGTTGTCGCAGGTGGCACCGTCTCTCCGAGCGGTGTCGGGCCGCCTCTCTCCAGAGAGGTCGGCGCTCGTTCTGGTGGTCGTTCGCCATCGAAACCGGAGTCGGGAGGCCCCTGGCTTTCCAAGTTTTGAATTTGGAGGGACTTGTCTGTTGGAATTTCTGCCTCAAAGAGCATGCCGATCTTTGCCCCTAACGAGACCGGTTTGTATCGCAACTTCGGCGAGTCTGCGGGCTAAAGCCCGCAGACCAAACACGGGCTAAAGCCCGCGCTACCTACAATCGAGCCCCTGACGTACGTCGAAACCTACGTACGTCAAATCCGACAGATGAAGCCTGCGCCCAGTTCCGAGCAGAGGAAGCACCGCTGCACGGTTGACCTCGCCGAACCCACCTGCAACAAGCTCCAAAACGACACTCTATTATGAAATCAGCAATTACCCTCTCTCTTGTTTCCGATCTTCGCGGCGGCCCCTGGATTTTCTGGGACGATCTCGGCGAGTCCTTCCGCCGTGCCAAAGACCTCGGCTACGACGGCGTCGAACTGTTCACCATCGAACCCGACGCGCCCGGACTCGAAGACGCGATCAGCGCCACCGGCCTAGAACTCGCTGCCGTCGGCACCGGCGCCGGCAAAGTCATGCACGGCCTCTACCTCACCTCCCCCGAGGCCGATGTGCGAACCAAAGCCATCGCCTTCATCAAAGAAATGATCGACTGGGGCGCGCGCTTCAACGCGCCGGCCATTCTCGGTTCGATGCAGGGCAACGACAAATCAGTGCCCAAAGACCAAGCCATCGCTTGGCTCGGCGAAGCCCTCGAACAGCTCGGTGACTACGCCGGCGAGAAAGGCGTGAAGTTCATCTACGAACCGCTCAACCGCTACGAGACCGTGCTGTTCAACCGCGTCGGCCCCGCGGCCGAGTTCGTCGCCGGACTCAAAACCGATGGCATCGTGCTGCTCGCCGACCTGTTCCACATGAACATCGAAGAAGAAAATCTCGCCGACGCGATCCGCGCCGGCGGCAAGCACATCGGCCACGTCCACCTCGCCGACAGCAACCGCCGCCCCGGCGGCATGGGCCACACCGATTTCGCGCCGATCGGCGCCGCCCTCAAAGAAATTGGCTTCTCCGATTTCGTGTCCGCCGAGGCACTTTGCTATCCCGACGACTCCACCGCCGCCCAGGCGACCATCGATTGCTACAACAAGCATTTCGCCTAAACCAAAACCAAGACCAAGGCCAGGAAGCCGAAGAGAAGAGGAACGAACCCATGCTACGAATGATCCGAGCCCTTCTCTTCAGCGTCCTGCTCGCCGGCGCCAGCTATACCACGTGCGCCGCCGCCAAGACGAACGTCCTCTATCTACTCGTCGACGACCTCGGCTGGACCGACCTCGCTTGCTACGGCAGCGACCTTCATGAAACACCGAACATCGATGCGCTCGCCGCTTCCGGCGCCCGCTTTAAAGCGGCCTACTCCGCCTGCACGGTCTGCTCGCCTTCGCGCGCCGCCGTCATGACCGGCAAGTATCCGGCGCGCCTGCACTGCACCGATTTCATTCCCGGACACCGCGTTACCAACATGCCGATGCGCATGCCGGACTGGACCGCCCGCCTCAAACACAGCGAGACGACCATCGCCGAAGTCCTAAAGAAGGAAGGCTACGCCACGGCGCATATCGGTAAGTGGCACCTCACCCGAACGGGTCCGCCCGGAGACGCCGGCGCTGCCCGCCACCCCGAGGACTATCCCGATAAGCACGGCTTCGACGTCAATATCGCCGGCCACGAACGCGGCCTCCCGCCCAGCTACTTCTGGCCCTATGGCCGCGGCAAAACACTGGCCGAAAAAAAGAACAATCCGCTGTTCGAGACTCTGGCACCGGGCGGCGAAGACGGACGCGAGGGCGAGTATCTCACCGACCGGCTCACCGACGAAGCCATCGCGATCATGAAGCGCTGGCAGGACAAACCGTTTTTCCTCTACCTCCCCTACTACACCGTGCACACGCCGATCCAGGCCAAGCCCGAACTCGTCGCGAAGTACAAAGCCAAGCTCGAGAAGCGCGGCGACGGCTGGCACTTCAACCCCGCCTACGCCGCCATGGTGCAAAACCTCGACGAGTCGGTCGGTCGCCTCGTCGCCGCCATTGACGAACTCGGCCTCAGCGACCGCACCGCCATCGTACTCACCTCCGACAACGGCGGCCTCACGGGGCCGCCCTCGGGCACGCGTCATCGGGTCACCACCAACCTGCCGCTGCGCCAAGGCAAGGGCAGCATCTACGAAGGCGGCGTGCGCGTTCCGGCGATCGTCCGCTGGCCCGGCATCACCCATCCCGGCATCATCCATCTCGACCCGATCATCACCATGGATTTCTTCCCGACGATCCTCGAACTCACCGGCGCGAAAACCATTCCCGAAAACGACGGCGTCAGTTTCGCCGCCTTGCTACGCGACTCGCACAACCGCCTGCCCAAGCGCAGCCTGTTCTGGCATTACCCGCACTATCATAGTTGCGGCGCCGTTCCCTACAGCGCCATCCGTCACGGTGATTGGAAGCTGATTGATTTCCACAATCCCGAACGTCCGCCCGAACTCTACAACCTCGTCTCCGATCTCCACGAAGACCGCAACCGCTTCGAGGACCGTCCAGAAATCGGCAATCTCCTGCGCGAACGCCTGCTTGCCTGGCAGAACGAAGTGGGTGCCCAACGCGCCGAACCCAATCCGGACTACGACGCCGATAAACCTTCGGGCGGAGCGCGTTCGGGCAAGGTGAGTCCGCTCACCGCCACCCGCTGGGAACTCGAAGAATAACCGGACGTACGTCGTCCCGCGAGTCGGAAGGTCATCTCGACACAGCGTGGACCAGCATGTTACCGCGCAGTCCACCATGAAAACCACCGTCCACGGCGGCATCCCCGCCACCAACAACATGCTGGTCTGGCGTCTCGGCTTCAACGTCGGCGACCCGGTCGCGCTGGTCGTGTTTCCGAACGAGTCCGTGCTGATCGTTCGCGACATCGAAATGGAACGCGCCCGCAAACATGCGCGCGCCGACCGCGTCGCCTGCCCCGCCGACTTCGAACCCCAAAACGGGACAGGCCTGTCGCCCGACCGCGAACTGGCCACCGCCCAAGCCGCCGCCGAGTGCCTGCGCCGAGCCAATACCAACCTAGTCTACGGCGACCGCAGCCTGCCGCTCATCTTCGCCGAAACCATCCGCGCCGCTGGCGTCGACGTCGCGCTCGACCCAGACTGGGGCGTTCGCGAACGCCGGCAGAAATCCGAACGTGAAATCGAAGCGCTGCGTTCGGCCCAGTCCGTGACCGAAGGCGCGATGCGCATGGCCTGCGAACTGGTCGCCAAGTCCAGCGCAAGCGCCGACGGCGTGCTCACTCACGGCGGCGAGGTTCTCACCTCCGAACGCGTCCGCGCCGCCATCGACACCTGGTTGCTCGAACGCGGCTTCACCAACCCCGGCGCCATCGTCGCCGGCGGACCCGTCGGCGCCGATTGCCACGACCGCGGACACGGCGCCTTGCGAACCGGCGAACCAGTGATCATCGACATCTTTCCCCGCGACCGCGCCAGCGGCTACAACGGCGACTGCACCCGCACCGTTGTCCACGGCGAAATCTCCACCGAACTTGCGGCCATGCACACCGCCGTCCTCCATGCCAAAGCCGCCGCCACCGCCGCCACCAAGGTCGGCGCCACCGGCGATGCGGTACACCAAGCCACCGTCGCCGGACTCGCCGAACACGGCTTTGCCGAACGCCGCGGCGGCGCAGCCCCCGCAGACGCCGCCGCCCTCATTCACGGCACCGGACACGGCATCGGCCTCGACGTCCACGAACCCATTCTCCTCGACCACGGCAACCGCGAACTACTCCTCGGCGAAGCCTTCACCATCGAACCCGGCCTATACAAAACCGGCCTCGGCGGCATCCGAGTCGAAGACATGGTGATCGTCACCGCCGAAGGCTGCGACAATCTGAACCAGTTGCCAGAACATCTGAACTGGGCGTAGCCCGATCCTTACTTACAGTTTGGAAAGATGCGAGCTAGCCGGCGTAGTGGTCAATTCTGAAATTACAGACGCTGGAGCACCCCGAGACCCTGCCGACCCCGACCGAGTTCGCCGACCCCGGCCGCCTGGCTGGCCCGCGTGGCCGCCGATGCCGAGGGCGACCGCAGCATCGACGACGAACTCCGGGGCCTGCTCTCCGGCGATCTCGGCGACGCCCCGGTCGAGTGCAGCGCCGACGAGCGCCTCTCGAACCCCGACACCGACAGCTGACCGATCCCCCCTGCGTTCAGCGCTCTCCGCCAGCGGCGTCGAGCGACCCGCTGCGGCTGTGACCGTTTTTTGTCCGAGAGGGCAACCTCCGTCAGCTTCACGGCGACGGCGTAGACAAAGATCGGGCATGGAGTATCGTAAGCCTAACCAAAGGTACTCAATTTCGAAGGTCTCGAAGGTCTCGGACCGACTTCGAACCTTCTACGACGAACCACGGAGTGGTGGAAAGAAAGTAGCCCCAGGTGGAGCGAGGTACGAGCGCAACCCGGAGTTGTTGAGCTTTTGTGATACCGACCGGGTTGCCCTTTAAAGAAACTCTTCACTTTGGGTCCGGGCGGAACGACTTCGTGGCTCCGAGACCATACGCTCCCTGCAATGGTGGGCGGATGCATCATCAGGCCCGCGTCTGGGAGTTTGCCTTCTACGACGAACCACGGAGTGGTGGCAAGAAAGTAGCCCCGGGTGGAGCGAGGTACGAGCGCAACCCGGGGTCGTTGAGCTTTTGTGATACCGACCGGGTTGCCCTTTGAAGAAACTCTTCACTTTGGGTCCGGGCGGAACGACTTCGTGGCTCCGAGACCATACGCTCCCTGCAATGGTGGGCGGATGCATCATCAGGCCCGCGTCTGGGAGTTTGAAAAGGTTGACTCGTTTTGTCGCGAATTGGCCAAAGAAAGTTTGACTCATTTAGTCACGGATCGACGACGAAAGGATCTAAAAGGCACAACATGATACGCACAGGCCATCCGTTCGGCGGATCAAACCATGCGGGTCGAGGTGCAGTCGTCGGCCGGGCTTGCGCAATGCCGTGGACGCCTGTGATGACTTGGTGGAAGGCACGTGGCGAAACATGGGCGAACAAATGGGATGCGGCATCTTGTCGTTCGAGGATCTCGCCGCGGAAGCTGCGCCGTCACACCGACGGATCTACTGTGTTCGTGTTATCCGCTAAGATGTGGTCAAAACGGGTCCCTCGCGGCAAAAAACCATGTTTTTCTTCTAACGTTTGCGCGCGCCCGAACTGGGCTTTCACATTGACACTCCCGCCCAACGATGGCGAATTCCCGCGAAACTAAATCCAACAGAAAAAAACTCATGCTTAAAATTTCCCCCTACTCCTTCGGTGTCGGCGATCGTTTCGCCCACCAAGCAAAAGCCCAACTCCAAGCCCTGATCAACGCCAAAGAAGCCGGCGCCAACGTCGTGCCGGTGTGGAACAAATCGCACCGCGAACACACCACCATCGGCAGCGAGATCGCCTCCACCGAAGCCGCCGCACGCGCCGCCGTCGACGCCTTAAACTGGACCGACCCCTGGCACGTGGACGCCGACCACATCAATCTCGACATCGTCGACCACTACATCCCGACCAGCGATTTCTACACCATCGACGTCGCCAAATACATCGGCAACGCCGCCGCCGCAGATGACGTGTCCGCGTTCGTCGACCGCCACCCCGAACTGGTCGGCGAGATCAGCATCACCGGCATCGACGAAACCTTTCAGATCACCACCGAAGAGGTCACCCGCGTCGCCAACCACTTCCTGCTCGCCGTCCAAGAAGCCGCCAAAGTGTACCAGCACATCAAAATGGAACGCGGCGACGTCGACAACTTCGTCACCGAGATCTCGATGGACGAAACCGACAATCCGCAGACCCCGCCGGAACTCCTGATTATTCTCGCCGCGGTCGCCGACGAGAACATCCCGATTCAAACCATCGCCCCGAAATTTACCGGCCGCTTCAACAAAGGCGTCGACTACGTCGGCGACGTCGAGCAGTTCGAAAAAGAGTTCAACCAAGACCTCGCCGTGCTCGCCCACGCCGTGAAAGCCTACGGACTGCCGGACACGCTCAAACTCAGCGTCCACTCCGGCAGCGACAAGTTCTCGATCTACGGACCGATCCGCCGCGGCATCGCCGCGTTCGGTGCCGGTCTGCACATCAAAACCGCCGGCACCACCTGGCTCGAAGAACTCATCGGCCTCGCCGAAGCCGGCGGCGACGGCCTCAAACTCGCCCAAGACATCTACGAGTCCGCGCTCGAACACAGCGACGCCCTGCGCGCGCCCTACGCCACCGTGATCGACATCGACGACGACGCGCTGCCGAGCGCGTCCGAGGTGCACGGCTGGAGTTCGGAGCAATACACTAACGCCCTGCGTCACGACCAAAGTAACCCCGAGTACAACCTGAGCTTCCGCCAGTTGCTGCACGTCGGCTACAAAATCGCCGCCAAAAAAGGCGACCGCTACTACGAGCAACTCGTCGCCTGCGAAGAAAGCATTTCGCGCAACGTCACGACGAACCTGTACGACCGCCACCTCAAGCCGCTGTTCGTTTCCTGAGCCGCGTTGCAGGCTTCGGTCCGAGTGTATACAACGCTCGTGACAAACTCAGGATCGAATTCCGCGAGCAGCTCAAGAGGCCTTTCTTGGCCAGCGTTCGCGGGGGGCGGGAACGAGTTCGGGACGCTTTCGGGCTCAGGATTCCGCGCGCTCAGTGAGCTGAGTCCTATGGCCCTGTTTGTTAGTACGCTCCGACAAGTCATTTTCTACATATTGTATCGCCGCCGACAGCGGGGAATGACGACATCCTAAAAGCCGTCGGCCTCAACCCAATGGGTGAATTTGATTTCCATGAACCAAACGTACTTCGTTTGTTCTTGGTCGCAATCGTAAATCACATGACTCCCCGCGGCTGCGGGAGGCTTTGCCCGGAAGCGGCTCGGCAGGCGCCTCGCCCTCCACACGGATATGGCAGAGATCTGCCATAGTATGGCAAGAGTCTGCCATAGCGCTTGGGGCGGCAAAGGCGCTGAAATCAGCCACTTTTCTTGGACGATTGGCGCCGGAAGAATCCGGCGACCGCGCATGACCGGTTTCTGGTCGAGCTGCTGGTTTTCAAGCTGGCGGATTTCTTCGGTGGCCCGGGCGGAACGGCGCGGTGGCTCCAAGGGCATCTGGATCCCTTGCGACTTTGAAAAAGTTGGACTCATTTCGTCACGAATCGACAAAGCAAAAATCCGAATATCGAGGGATTGAACGAACTTGTTGAAATTACGCTGCGGTCTGGATTAAGAAACGGCATGCGATTATTTTCGAACCCCGTCGGTGAGGGCACCCTTTTTTTCGAAAACCTCAAGACACCTCAAGGGGTTGACGTCGCTTACGATCCCGACGCCCGAAACTTTTTTACCGACGCAACCTTTTGCGCCAACCGGAAAATCATCAGTTGCAACTGGATTGCACCCCAGCCAGGAGCACTTTGCCAATCCTGCGCGATGACCGCCATTTCACCGGATTTGTCGATGCCGAACGCGGTCGAGAATTGGGCCAAGGCCGAGGAAGCCAAGCGTTGGGTTCTGGATAATCTTCGACGATGGCAGTGGTTCGGTGCCGATGATACCGGCTCGCTGCCCGTCTTTCACATGCTCGCAGAAGGCAATAAACCGATTGTCATGGGTCATGCCGAAGGCGTTGTTACCATTAATGTGGAAGAGTCCGACATGGCGGTTCGAGCGGACCGACAAGATTCGTTGGACGAACGATTTCGAACCATGATTGGCCACATGCGCCATGAAATAGCCCACTTGTTATGGTGGCGGCTCAGCATTGTCCCAGAATTTATCGAGACGTTTCGTGCTCTTTTTGGCGATGAACGTTCGGACTATTCCGACGCCCTCAACAAGCACTACCAAGAAGGGCCACCCGCACATTGGAGAACCCATTTCCTCACCCCATATGCATCTGCGCATCCCCATGAGGATTGGGCTGAAACGACCGCGCACTTACTTCATCTCATCGATATCGCCGATAGTTTTCAAGCGGCAGGTTTTAGCAAACCGAACGTTCCAGGGCCGAATTGGGATCCCTACGACGAATCCGATCCAGCGAAAGTGATCAGTGCGGGTGCGACAATTGCGCTTGGGTTGAATCATGTGAACAGATCGATGGGACTCCAAGATGTTTATCCATTTGTGCTGTCTGACACATCCCGCAAGAAATTAGCGTTCGTCCACGGCTGGCTACGTCAGGCGCAAGATCAAGGGCACGCGGACGGCACCTGAGTGTGCATGGCGCACGTTCGGAACATGTGCAATGAACCGTGGCGTCGCGTTCTTACTTTTCTTCTACAACTGGCAACGGAAGAACCCGCCGACCCCGCATGACCGGCGCTTGGTCGAGCTGCTGTTTTTCTAGCTGACGGATTTCTTCCGTGGCTTGGGCGCGCGACCGTTCGGTCGAAAAGAAGCCGGAGCCGGGGGCTCGGCACCCACTGAGGGCACTTAAGGCAACCCCGGCGGCGATCAGGAATAGGACTCTCATCGGGGACCTCAGGGGCTGGTGCGCGGCGGGATGGTCTCGAGCACACGCGGCGCAGGCGCGGGAATGCGGATGGTCCCAGTATTACCGCGGATGGCGCCAGGGGCGTTGAGCGGAATGGTTTCGGCAATCGGCAGGTCGCGCGGACCACGCGGCGCGGCGGGAACGAGTGTGGACGGGCGAACCGGGGTGGTCACCGCTGGCCGAACCGGCGCGGGGCTGATGTAAGGTGCCGGCGCAACCATACGCCTTGGCGCGGGAGCGGGCGCGGTGGCAGCGGGCGTCGAACGGAACAGTTCGGCGGAGCGCGACGTCTGTTCGCGGTAGGTGCCGGTGCCGGGTTTGATGCGGCGCTTGGTCACGGTTTTGTAGACGGCGGGAACTTCGACCAAGCATTTGATTTGGCCCGTGGCATTATCGACCTGTTCTTCGAGACCGCGCCCGACGAGTTCGCGTCCGACTTTCCATTCTTTGCGGGCGGGGGTGACCAGCACGCGTTCGGTGTAGGTTTCGTATTCGGCGTTTTCGACCGCAAAGGTTTTGGCAATCGGCAGATCGCCTCGAACCACGCGCGGCGCGGGTTCGGGCGCGGCGGCCGCGACCACGGGTTCGGGTTCGGACTCGACCATCGGTTCGGGGATCGGCAGTGGCGGCTTGGCGTCGGCCGGGAACACGGCCGGCGTGAGCGCGTACTCGACGGTTTTCTTCTTTTTCTTCGGCACGAGGTCGAGGCCGCTCGGATCGGCTTCGCAGATCAACAGGACCCAGTCGCGTTTATCGGGGGCGGTGCGTTGCAGTTCGTGGGCGCCGTAGGTGCGGTCGGCGGCGAGCAATTTTGGCGCGCCTTTACCGGTGCGCGGATCGAACCAGCCGTGGGTCCAGCGGCTGTTGGGCAGGTCGATGGTGGCGGTGCCGCCCTCGCGCATGTAGACGACAATTTCCCAGCGGCCTTCGGCGTTTTTGCCGGCCAGTACCCAGTGGTTTTCGTCGATGAGTTCGTTGCGCGGGTGCATGTTTTCGAGCGGCAGTTTGTGCTTCTTGAAAAAGTTGAGCGCGTGGCGCGATTGGTCCCACATGGCTTCGCGCGAACGCCAGTCTTGGCAAGTGAGATCGGAGTGGTCGTGCTGGTAGCCGAAGTACCATTCGACGCCGTAGCCGCCGGCCATGAAGGTGCCCCAGAGCGCGTTCTGGCGGGCGGTGTTGTGTTTGGGATCTTCGGCGTCGGGCAGCAGGGCGTGCTGCGCGTCGCCGGGTTCGTCGGTGGCGATCGCCCAGGGGTGGCCGGCCAGCGCAGAGGCGTTGCGCCATTTGAGAACGGAGGGATAAACGCGGCTGAAATCTGGTTTGTTGGTCTGCAGCGACACGCCGGACATGGCCACGTCCGGACCGAGCAGATCGTCGAACGAGGCGCCATTGTGGATGACGACGTGGTGTTTGTACGGGTCGTTGTTCTGGAACCACTTGACCATGGCGATGCGTTGCTCGGTGCTTTGTCCGGGTTGTTTTTCCTTCTTTTTCCAGACGCCGTTTTCTTCGCCGAGATTCCAGTTGAGGGCGTTGTGGTGGCCGAATCGGGCGACCAGTTCGCGGTAGTACAGCTTGCGATTCGGGCCGAGCGCGCCGTCGTCGAGCAGGGTTTGGTTTTCGGCCTCTTGCGTCTTGAAGTGCAAGAAAACGCCCTTGGTCTGCGCGTGTTCGAACACAATTTCCCATTGGTCGAGTTTGGACACGTCGAAGCGATCGAAGGTTTTGGCGTTGATGTACGGGTAGACGTTCTCGTCGTCGCCGCCGATGTTGAGCGGCAGGAAGGAGATGACGTTCATGCCGCGCCAGGCGAGGTAGTTGATCGCGCCGATCAGGCCTTGGCCGTCGCCGGCGGCCCAAGTGGGATCACCGATTTTCCAATCCTGAATGTGCGGCTCCCAGGTCTTGATCAGATTGTCTTTCACGCCGTCGTTTTTGAACTCGCCGTCGAAGTCGGCGTAGGCCAACAGATTTTCCGGGGCGTCGGCGCCGGACTTGAGGAACAGTTCTTTGGAGTGTGCGTGACGCAGAAAGTGGCCTTCCGGAACGAGCCGTCCGTGGGCGCGGAAGTCGCGTCCGCTTTTGTCAGTGGCGGTAATCGGCAGGACGCCTTCGCGTCCGTGAATGCTGAATTGTTCTTTGCCGTCCTTCACGTCGATGAAGCTGGCTTTCCATTTCCAGGTGCCGACTTGGTCGGGGCAGAAATGGACGCGCCATTTGTTGCCTTCAGTCGAACCGGTGTGCGCGGCATAGCCGTCGGCGGCGAAGTAACCGGGGACGACGAGGGTGCGTTTGTAGTCGGGCGAGGTGAACGTGACGTCGAGTTGGTAATCGGTGAACGGGTTCGGGGTGCCGGTCTCGCTGAGCGTCGGTCCGTCGAAGGTGAGCGTGAGCTTGTGCCAGGTTTTGTATTCGCCGGAAACATCGACGGCGGCGGCGGGCAGTCCGGACAAGAGTCCAAAAAAGAGGGTGAGACCAAGGACAGTGCTGAGGGGAAGGAGGGAGGTGGGCGTCTTCATTTGCCAGCACGCTACTCCGTGGCGGACGCAGGGCAAGTGCCGAGGGCGTTAGAAATCTGTGACTAATTTGGAACCGCCGAATTTCTGTGGGTTTCCGAGTTCGAACGGTATTCGCATCCTCCCTTGCAGCAACGGGTTCGTATGCCCCATGATACCCACATGTCGCCAAATGCCCGAACGCTCCGCCTCGCCACCGCCAACGACCGAGAGGCGCTGGCGACCTTAATCCGCGATTCCACCAACGCGTACTACGTCGAACAGCTGGCGCGACCGCCGATCTTTCCGCCCGACAAACTGGTGACCACCGACATGGTGGATCTCTATGCGGCGCTCGACGGCAGCGAATGCCTGCTGTGCGTCGGCGCAGTTGAAGAGGCAGGCCAAGTCGCGGGCGAGATTCTGGGCAGTTGCTTTTATCATGTCCGCGAAACGCATGTGTCACTCGGCATCATGAACGTGAGTTCGGCGCATTTTGGCAAGGGTGTGGCGCGTCAGTTGCTGACCGAGATCCTCGAACGCGCGTCCGCGCTCGGCAGATCGGTGCGGCTCGTTTCGAGTTGCCTGAATCTCGACTCGTACTCGCTTTACACCCGACTCGACTTCGCGCCGTTCGAGTTTTATCAGGACATGCTGTTCCGTGTTCCGGCCGCAGGCTATCCCGTTCCGAGTCCGGGGCAGGGCATCCGCGTCCGTCCGGCGACCCTTGCGGATCTGGACGCGATCACTGCACTCGAGCAGTCCGTGTCCGGCATCTCCCGCGCCTCGGACTTCCACCACTTCATCACCAACCCGGACGGGCATTGGCATGTGTCGATGGCGGAGTCTTTTGAAGAGTTAGCGGATGGGTCCGCGGAGGAGATTTGTGGCGTGCTCGCCTCCTGCGCGTCCGCCGCCTGCAACATGATCGGACCCGGCGTGGTCTTGCCCGAAGCGGGTTCGGCAACGGCCGCTGCGCTGATCGTCACCGAACTCAACCGCCACCCCGAACGAACCCCCGTCGTCCTCGTCCCCGGCCGCTTCCCCGAACTCGTACAAGCGCTCTACGCGATCGGCGGGCGCAACTGCGAACTCCACGTCGGCCAGTCGACCGCGTCCGTCGCGCCGCCGGCCGGGATCAGCTTGCCGACCTTTTTGCCGGAGACAGGTTGAAGTTCGGAACAGAGTGACCTTGGACAATGTGCAGACGATCAAATCGAATCTGCTCGCATCACACATCCCCTGCCCTACGGACCAACTATGACATTTTGGGGTTTTACACGCGGGGCACCTTCTTCATGCGGAGCGTGCCAAGAGCCGCGTTAGCGGTGGCACCCTGAATAGCCCCGGCTGAAGCCCTTAGGCAAGGCCGGGGTTAAAAAGGGCCAACCTTAGCCGACCGGGATGCCCCGCTTGCCGAGAGCGACGGCGTGTTCCGGGCGGAATCGAGTTGGCCGCATTTGCCTCGCCCCGCCTCGCCCAGGCAGAGGAGCCGCTTCGCGGAGGCAACGGCCGTCTGCAGGGGCGATCAAAAAATGCTACCGCATCCGTGCCTCTTTGCCCTGATCATGGATCGACGTATCCGGTTTCGTCGGCAACCATTTCGAAGACGAGCAGCGGCCGAGACAGCGAATCTCAGGAGGAGCTTCATGCCTTGAACGGCCTTTGGTATACTCGCATCCATGAAGCTCCCTGAACGCCTCGCCTTCCTCCTCCTCCTTACATCCATCTGCGCATCCGCCGCCGAACCCGGAGACGCCTTGCTCGAACGCTACTTCGAACTGCAGGTAGCCGAGATCGAACGCGCGTCGGATTCCGCACTCAAAAACTACAACACCGCCAGCGCCAAGAAAGCCCGCCTCGAACTCGCCGACATGCTCGGCCTCAACCCGATGCCCGAACGCACGCCGCTGCACACCACCGTCACCAAAACCATCGACACCCACGACGCCTTCGTGGTCGAAAATCTGCACTTCCAATCCTCCCCCGGAATGTACGTCACCGGCAATCTCTACCGACCGCGCAAACAGGAAGGCAAGCTGCCCGCGATCCTCTACGTCTGCGGACACGGCCGGGTAATAATCGACGGCGTCTCCTACGGCAACAAAACCCACTACCGCCATCACGCCGAGTGGTTCGCGCGCAACGGCTACGTCTGCCTGATCGTCGACACCATCCAACTCGGCGAACTCGAGGGCATGCACCACGGCACCTACCGGCACAAAAATTGGTGGTGGATTTCGCGCGGCTACACGCCCGCCGGCGTCGAGGCCTGGAACGGCATCCGCGCGCTGGACCTGTTGCAGGCGCGGCCCGAAGTCGACCCCGAACGCCTCGGCGTCACCGGGCGTTCGGGCGGCGGCGCGTACTCGTGGTGGATCGCCGCCCTCGACCAACGCGTCAAAGCCGCCGTGCCAGTCGCCGGCATCACCAGCCTGCGCAACCATGTGGTCGACGACTGCATCGAAGGCCATTGCGACTGCATGTTCATGGTGAACACCAAGCGCTGGGACTTCGCCGAACTCGCGGCCTTGGTCGCGCCGCGCGCCTTGCTGATTTCGAACACCGACAAGGACCGCATCTTCCCGCTCGACGGCGTGATCGATGTGCACGCTAAAACCAAACGGGTCTACCAGCAGTTCGGCGCGGCCGGCAAACTCGGACTCAACATCTGCGAAGGGCCGCACAAGGACACGCAGCAGCTTCGGGTGAACGCCTTCGAATGGTTCGAGCGGCACTTGAAAGGCAAGAAGGCCTTTGCCGACGTGCTGCCGCCCGCCGCGTCCGTGCTCGAACCCACCGACCTGAAAGTGTTCGCCGCGGCCCCGGCGGACGAACGGACCACAACGATCCACGAGTCCTTCGTGCCCCGCGCCGAACCCGGAACGGTGCCCATCAAAGCACAGCTTCTCGAACACACCTTCGGCGCCTGGCCGGACCAGCTCGGCGAAGCCGAAGACTTGCAGATCAAACGCGAGGGCGAGATGATCCACTTCACCAGTCAAACCCCGTTCCGGTTGCCGATCCGACTCGCCGGAGAGAAGACGGAAAAAGCGGAAAAAGCGGAAAAGGCGAAACCGATGGTGCTGCATGTCTGCACCGAAACGGAATGGGCCAGCCCTCCGGACGGCGCCGACGGCTGGCTGGCGGTGCGCGGCATTGGCCCGACCCGCTGGTCCCAAGACCCGCGCAAACAAACGCATATCCGGCGGCGCTTTGTCTTGCTCGGGCAAACCGTCGACGCGATGCGCGTCTACGACATCCGCCGCGCCGTGCAGGCGCTCGACCAAGAGGTCATCCTGCGTGCCACCGATCCCGTTCTCAGCCAGCTCTGCGCCTACGCGGCGACGTTCGAGGACCAAGTCAAGGATCTCGACATCCAGCCTGCGGCGTCGCATCGGGACGGCGCGGTGTTGCCCAACATTCTCCGCTTCGGAGATTTTCAGTTCGAGGCAGAGCGCTAGCGCATCAGAATCTCTTCATACGTTCCGGTAAACCGAAAAGAATGAAAATAGACGAGATATCCGATTAGAAAATGACATTGAGGACAGCGATATTGCTTGAGACGCAGGAGAGAGCCGCTACTTTTCGGTTCCGAATAATAGCTTGTTGTAAAACTGTAAATATCGAGAATAGTAATGGCAAATGATCGCCTAACCGGACAGCTTACCGTTGGTGAATTAAAGAGGATTATCGCAACAGCTGACGATGATTCGGTGGTCGGGCTCGTGGTGCCGGTTGGCGGTATTGGAGATCAAAAATTTACTACATACTTTAATGTAAAAGTAGAAAGCAACGGTCCCATGGTAATGATCAAGCCGCAAAGAGATTCCATGCTCGGAAATACGGGGGCCGAGAGCCCAAAGTAGAACACGCCGAAAATCCTTGAAAAACTCCCAACCGAACACTGTGGCTAAAGCCTCCACATCGGCCGAAGACCACGGAAGGAAGCAACCGCAGGAAACAACAAGTTTTGTCGCATTCAGAACTCGTTCCCCCGCGGACGCCGCCCAAGAAAACCCGCTTGAACTCCGGCCCAAGAACCCGGAAACTCCCCTCATGAACCCTCCCTCGGAACTCTGCCCCAACCACGCCGCCCAACCTCTCACAACCAGCGCATTTTCCGGCCGAACCCGGCAAGGCTGATCGTTAGCCAGCAAAAGAACATATGTCCGAGAATTTCACCACGCTCGATCACCCGCCGTTTCCCACAATGGACTGGGACGCGTGCGGGTGGTGGACGGGAGAGATCTCCTTGTCTTTCGGTAATGGCGTCGGGCTGAACGTGACGCCGTACGACCCTGATGTCACTCGAATCCCAACAGCGGCCCAAGGAACTGCTCTGACATACCAGATCCATAATGCGGATCTTGTATTCGCAGCCGTGCTCGACCGACTCTTGCCCTACTACCAAAAGTTGCGTCCCAAATATGTTGAATACCTTGGCGATGCGGCGGAGAAATTGATGCCAGCGGTCACTCATCATGAGGCCCTGTCGTCGCTCATCGATCTCCGGCAGGTGCATGTCCACGCTTGGGAGAAATCAGGTAGCGCTTATGTGGGCCTGCAGTTCGGCTGTAAGTGGGATGTCGAGCACGGATTGGGGGCCATGATGCACAACCACCAGGTCGTTGAGCTTGGTGGCGCAGATGTGTCGTTTGCGTGGGCACCCGAAGAAGCCGACAATGTGTAACCACGGAGTGGTGGCAAGAAAGTAGCCGCGGGTGGAGCGAGGTACGAGCGGAACCCGGGGTAGCCGAGAGCCTTTTTGGACCGACCGGCCTGCCCCTCTGCACGAGCTCTTCGCTTCATGTCCGGCCGGAACGGCCTCATGGCTGTAAGGGGTATCCTGCGGCCTGTATTCTTTGGACGGACGCACATTAGGTGCTCGGTGTCATCCCGCCTTGCGGGACTACTCATATCTCTTATGCCAACCTCGGCCTTGGCCTGCGGCCTACAGCCGGGGCTATTCGGATGCCACCGCTAACGCGGCTGGTGCCAAGTTCACTCCCGATCGACCAAAGGAATTTGAAAAGTTTGACTCATTCAGTCACGATTCGACAAAGCAAGGATCTACAGGATGATATCGACCCTCGGGCGTAGAATGAACGAACGCGGATGGATTCCCGCCCACGAACGCCGCCGAAAAACCCTCTTGAACTCCGGCCCGAGAACCCGGAAACTCGGAACTCGGGACCGCCCACGCTTCGATAAAATTGAACCTTTTGAAGCATCTGCGCGTTTCCCTTGATGCGCCATTCAACCAAGCCGAAAACGAACCGATCTCCACCAACCACCACGAACCATCACCAACTACCGCGTCATGTCGACCAGCTTTCCACCGATCCACGAACTCCACCCAGCGGCGCCCCAGCCGGGGCGTTCCGGCGTCGTCGCCATGCTCACGTTCGTGCAACAATCGGTCCTGCGCCCGGTTCGCTTTCTCGGGGCCGATCCGCGTCACTACCAGATCGCCATGTTGTCGATGTTTCTCGGCTTCGGTTTGTTTGCGTTCGACTTTGGCATGCGCCCGGCGATGGCCGCGTTCACCTTGGCGAGCGCGCTGGGGCTGCAATTTCTCTGCGGCAAAATGGTTGGCCTGCCGCGCTTCGACCCGCGCAGCCCGTTGATCTCCGGACTGTCGCTGTGTTTGCTGGTGCGCACCAATCTGTGGTGGATCGCCTTGCTCGCGGTGGTGATCGCCATCGGCAGCAAGTTCGTGGTGCGGGTGAAGGGGCGGCATATTTTCAACCCGACCAATTTTGGTATCGCGGTGGTGCTGCTGCTCACCTCGGGCGACTTCTTTCCGGCGATCCTTCCGGAAAAAGCGCTGTGGGTGAGTCCGGGGCAATGGGGCACCGGGCTGGTGCTTGGGTTCTTTTTTGCCTGCCTCGGTTTTCTGGTGGTGTTCCGCGCCGCGCGCATGGACGTGTCGATCGCCTTCATCTGCTTTTACGCGCTCATTGTTTACGCGCTGACTTTTTATCTCGGCGACCCGGTTGCGATCGCGCATCGCCGCCTGACCAACGGCGCCTTGCTGCTGTTTACCTTCTTCATGATCAGTGATCCGAAGACCACGCCGAACACGCGCGGCGGGCGCATCCTGTTCGCCTTCGTGGTGGCGCTGATCGCCTGCGAATTTCAGTACAACCTCAGCTACACGGCGCTGGCCGCGTTCGGCGTGGAGGCCGGCTGGTGGTGGCTGTTCCCGGCGAACGCGGTGTTCTACGCGCTGATCCTCGCCTGCGCTGCGCTGCCGTTGATCAACCGCCTGCTGCCGGGCGCGGTCTACCACTGGCCGGGTCAGCAGAAACAAATCTCATCGACCAACTAATCGAACATCGAATCAACCAGGAATCAAAAAGGAGACTCCCATGAATCTCAACCGCACCCCCCTCCCCTTGTCCTCTCTACCCTCTCTGCACAAAGCCTCGCTGGTCGCAAGCGCGCTGCTGATCGCCCTCTCCGCCATCTCGGTGCAGGCCTTCTGCGGGTTCTATGTTGGCAAGGCCGATAGCAAATTATTTAATAAAGCCTCCAAAGTGGTGATCGCCCGTGGTGGCGACACGACCGTGCTGACGATGGCCAACGATTACCAAGGCGACTTGAAAGAGTTCGCGGCGGTATTCCCGGTGCCGGTGGTGCCGAAGGAACACGATATCAAGGTCGTCCCCAACAAGATTATCGACAAGCTCGACGCCTACTCCGCGCCGCGCATTGTCGAGTACCACGATCCGGATCCCTGTAGGCCGCGGATGTACAGGAGCGCCGCCACGCGCAGTGCGCCATTGGCAATAAGTTCTTTTCCGAAGTCCAAAGCGCCTGTGGTTAAAATCGAAGCCCAGTATTCGGTCGAGGAGTACGACATCCTGATCCTCTCGTCCGAAGACTCGAAGGGGCTGGAATCCTGGCTCACGCAGGAGGGCTACAAAGTCCCGGCGGGCGCCAGCAAAGTGCTCGGCAGTTACATCAAGCAGAACATGAAGTTCTTTGTCGCCAAGGTGAACCTCGAGGAGCAAGCGACTCTTGGCTACACGACGCTGCGCCCCTTGCAGGTACGTTACGAGTCGAAGAAATTTGCCCTGCCGATCCGACTCGGCACGGTCAACGCCGCGGCCGACCAAGAGATTCTCGCCTTCATGCTCAGCCCCGATGGCCGGGTCGAGTGCACCAACTATAAGACGGAAAAATTGCCGACCGGCATGGACCTGCCGCAATTTGTCCGCAGCGAGTTCAAGGACTTCTACCGCGACATGTTTTACTACCAAGTGGCCAAGGCGAAAAAGAAGGCGGTGTTCATGGAGTACGGCTGGGACATGGGCTGGTGCGACCCCTGCGCCGGCGATCCGCTGACCCCGTCCGAACAGCTTACCCTCGGCTGCACCTGGATCAAAGCCGGTCCGGGGAAAGTCGACGCGTCCGCGAAAGCAAAAGAGTCTGAGTACCGCGTGCAATCCGGCGACACCGTGTTTTCCATCGCCCGCAAGAAGAACGTCTCGATGCAGCAGCTGCGCGCGCGCAACAGCCTCGCGGCGTCGAGGATTTTCACCGGCCAGACCCTGGTCGTTCCGAGTGCGGACTACAAACCCGTGTTCTCCGTTCCCCGGCCGACCTACGTCACCCGTCTGCACGCCGTCTACAACGCCGAAACCTTCCCCGAAGACCTCGTCTTTCAAGCCACCTCGGACAAAAAGAATTTCCAAGGACGCTATGTGTTAAAAACACCGTGGAAGGGCAAGGCGGACGCGTGTCCGGCCGCGAAAACCTATCTTGAAACCCTTCAAAAGCTGAAGGGTCAGCGGGTCGACAACCTCGTCGAACTCACCGGCTGGGATCTTGCCGAATGCCGGAAGAAAGCCGGTTTGTAGGGCCTGCGGCCCAAGTTATTAGTCATCAGTTATCAGTCATCAGTTATTCAGTGTAACGGCCTGCGGCCTCTCCGGCTACCAGCTACTCAGTCCGGCTTTGGCCTCAATTTGAAGATCCAAAAAAGATTCTTATGAAATCAATCAAACCTCTCCTCACTCTCCTCGCCTTCGGCATGCTCGCGCAAAGCGCTGCCGCCTTCTGCGGGTTCTACGTCGCCAAAGCCGACACCAAGCTGTTCAACGAAGCCTCCAAGGTGGTCATCGTTCGCGACGGCGACCGCACCGTGCTGACCATGGCCAACGATTTCCAAGGCGACCTGAAAGAGTTCGCCGCAGTGTTCCCGGTGCCGACCGTGCTCGAACGCGGTCAGATCAACGTCACCAAAAACAGCCTCGTCGATCATCTCGACGCGTACACCGCGCCGCGTCTGGTCGAGTACAACGACAAAGATCCATGCGCGGTCAGAATGATGAGAAAATCCCGGGCGATGGCTTTGGGCGGGATCAGTGGAGCGCCGCCGCCTCCCAGTACCCCAGCCCCGTCAAAGCTCGGCGTGAAAATCGAAGCCGAGTACCAAGTCGGCGAATACGACATTCTCATCCTCTCCGCCGAACAATCGGACGGACTCGAAACCTGGCTCAAACAGGAAGGCTACAAGATGCCCGCCGGCGCCAGCAAAGTCCTCGGCAGCTACATCAAGCAGAACATGAAGTTCTTCGTCGCCAAGGTGAACCTCGATAAACAACTCGACCTCGGCTACACAATGCTGCGCCCGTTGCAGGTCGCCTACGAGTCGAAGAAGTTCGCGCTGCCGATCCGACTCGGCACGGTGAACGCAAAAGGCGACCAGGAACTGTTCGCGTTCATGATCACCAAAAAAGGCCGGGTCGAATGCACCAATTACAAGACCGTCAAACTACCCTCGAACATGGATGTGCCGGTCTTCGTGAAGAACGAATTCGGTAAGTTCTATAAAGACATGTTCAGCTACCAGTGCGCCAAGCACAACGACAAAGCCGTGTTCATGGAGTACGCTTGGAACATGAACTGGTGCGATCCCTGCGCCGCCGACCCGCTCAGCCCCGAGCAACTGCGCGAACTCGGCTGCTTCTGGGTCGAACCCGCAGCACAAGGCCAGACCCCAGCCTTTCGCGGCGGCAAGTCGATGGCCCGCGAAGCCTTCGTCACCCGCCTGCACGTTCGCTACAACGCCACCAACTTCCCCGAAGATCTCGTGTTCCAGAACACCGGCGACACCAAAAACTACCAAGGCCGCTACGTCCTGCGCCACCCCTGGAAAGGCAAGGCCGACCAGTGCGAGCGCGCAGAAAAATACTTCAAGGATCTCGGTCCGCGCATGGAGCAACGCGCCGAGAACCTCGTCGAACTCACCGGCTGGGATCTCAAAGAGGTCGTCGCCAAAATGAAGTTTCCGGAGGCCGCCAAGTCCGCCGATCCGTGGTGGAACGATCTATGGAAAACGGAGAAGAAGTAATCCGTATCGACCTTCGGCTTCGCGTATTTGCCCACCTCGACCGTCCCGCCCCCAACCCCAACGGGGTTGATCCCGCAAAGCGGGATAGCCCGGGGTAAACGAGTCCAGCTTTAGCTGGAGGAGAGCCACCCCGGGTTCCCCGCCCAGAACGAAACCGACCGGCAACACACTTATTCGAATTCATTCACGCCGTTTCCGGGCGGAACAAAAACGTCACCGCTTAACGCCAAGAAAATTTCAACCCAACATGGTCACCTCATGAAATCAAAATCCCTCCTCCTACTCCTCGCCCTCAGCGTCCTCGCGCAAAGCGCTGCCGCCTTCTGCGGGTTCTACGTCGCCAAGGCCGACACCAAACTATTCAACGAAGCCTCCAAGGTGGTCATCGTCCGCGATGGCGACCGCACCGTGCTGACGATGGCCAATGATTTCCAAGGCGACCTGAAAGAGTTCGCGGCGGTGTTCCCCGTCCCAACCGTGCTCGAACGCGGCCAGATCAATGTCACCAAAATCAGCATCATCGACCACCTTGACGCCTATACCGCGCCACGTCTGGTCGAATACCACGACGAGAACCCATGCGACCGACGGCGCTATCTCGAAATGGCAAGCGCGGCCGACTCGGCGAGGCCCGGGAGCCCAAAATCCGAACTCGAAGAAGAGCAACTCGGGGTGAAAATTGAAGCCGAATACCAAGTCGGTGAGTACGACATCCTTATCCTCTCCGCCGAACAATCCGACGGACTCGAAACCTGGCTCAAACGCGAAGGCTACAAGATGCCCGCCGGCGCCAGCAAAGTCCTCGGCAGCTACATCAAGCAGAACATGAAGTTCTTCGTCGCCAAGGTGAACCTCGAGAAACAACTCGACCTCGGCTACACAATGCTGCGCCCGTTGCAGGTCGCCTACGAGTCGAAGAAGTTCGCCCTGCCAATCCGACTCGGCACCGTGAACGCAAAAGGCGACCAGGAATTGTTCGCGTTCATGATCACCAAAAAAGGCCGGGTCGAATGCACCAACTACAAGACCGTGAAGCTCCCCTCGAACATGGATGTGCCGCTGTTCGTGAAGGACGAGTTCGGCAAATTCTACAAAGACATGTTCAGCTACCAGTGCGCCAAGCATAAGGACAAAGCCGTGTTCATGGAGTACGCCTGGAACATGAACTGGTGCGACCCCTGCGCCGCCGACCCGCTCAGCCCCGCGCAACTCCGCGAACTCGGTTGCTTCTGGATCGAACCCGGCGCAAACACGCGTCCCGGCAAAAGCCAAGCCCGCGAAGCCTTCGTCACCCGCCTGCACGTCCGCTACAACGCCAAAAACTTTCCCGAAGACCTCGTGTTCCAAAACACCGGCGACACTTCAAACTACCAAGGCCGCTACGTCCTGCGCCACCCGTGGAAAGGCCAAGCCACGCAATGCAAAGCCGCCAAAACCTACTTCGAAGGCCTCGGCAAACGCATGGAAGCCGAAGCCAACAACCTCGTCGATCTCACCGGCTGGGACTACAAAGAGATCGTCGCCAAGATGGACATTCCCGAGGCCGCGAAGCAGTCCGATCCATGGTGGCAAGGTCTGTGGAAAGACGAGAAAAAGTAGGCCTGTAGCGCCGACTTCTAGGCGGTGCCGGTACGCGGGCTTCTAGCCCGCAGACGACCTTTCAGGCTGTCGTTTTCTTTTTTCACCAACAAACATCTCCGCAAAATACGGTTGCCAGCCCCGCCATTCCATTCCAAAATAATGCAATATGGATCTGGAACGTTTTACCGAAAAATCCCGTGACGCCATGCGTTCGGCCCAACTGATGGCCGAGTCGCGGCGGCACTCCGAAGTCGACACCGAACACCTCGCAGTCGCCCTGCTCCAGCAGGAAGACGGACTCGTGCCGAACGTGCTGCGCCGCCTCGAACTCAACGACGCCGACATCGCCAGCCTCACCGCCGTCGCCGAAGCTGCGCTCTCCAAACGCGCCGCCGTGTCCGGCGACGCCACCCGCTACTTGTCCAGCGCCCTGAACAAAACCGCCACCGCCGCGCAGGCGCTCGCCAAAGAAATGGGCGACGCCTACGTCAGCACCGAACACCTTTTCGTGAGTCTTCTCGACCATACCGCGCCAGACTTCCGCCGCGCGTGCAGCGACAAGAATGTCACCGCCAGCACCTTCACCCAAGCCATCAACGACCTACGAGGAAACAAACGAGTGACGGACCAACATCCAGAAGATAAATTCGAAGCCTTGGAAAAATACGGGGCCGACCTGACCGCCTTCGCCCGCGACGGCAAACTCGATCCGGTCATCGGCCGCGACGACGAAATCCGCCGGGTCATCCAAGTGCTTTCCCGCCGCACCAAAAACAACCCGGTGCTGATCGGCGAACCCGGCGTCGGCAAAACCGCCATCGCCGAAGGACTCGCCCGGCGCATCGTCGACGGCGATGTGCCGACCAGCCTGACCGACCGGCGCGTGATCGCGCTCGACCTCGGCGCGATGCTCGCCGGCGCGAAATACCGGGGCGAGTTCGAAGACCGCTTTAAAGCCTTCATCGCCGAGGTCTCGGACGCGCAGGGCAGCATCATTTTGTTCATCGACGAACTACACACTCTCGTCGGCGCCGGCGGATCCGAAGGCGCGATGGACGCCTCCAACATGATCAAACCCGCCCTCGCCCGCGGCGAACTGCGCTGCGTCGGCGCGACCACGCTAGACGAATACCGCAAGTACATCGAAAAAGACGCCGCCCTCGAACGCCGCTTTCAAAGCGTGCTGGTCGACGAACCCAGCGTCGAAGACACCATCGGCATCCTGCGCGGCCTGCGCGAACGCTACGAAGTCCACCACGGCGTGCGCATCACCGACACCGCCCTCGTCGCCGCCGCCACCCTCTCCCACCGCTACATCTCCGACCGCTTCCTGCCCGACAAAGCCATCGACTTGGTTGACGAGGCCGCCAGCCGCCTGCGCATGGAAATCGACAGCATGCCGACCGAGATCGACCAAGTCCGGCGGCGCATCACCCAACTCGAGATCGAACGCGAAGCGCTCAAAAAAGAGACCGACGCCGACTCCAAAGCGCGGCTCGAAAATCTCGAAAAAGAACTCGCCGAGTTGTCGGAACAAAACGACAGCATGCGCGCCCATTGGGAACAGGAGAAATCTCTGATCGCCGACATCGGTGCATTAAACCAAGCGCTCGAAATGCTGCGCCAACGCGCCGACGAGGCGGTCCGCGCCGGCGACCTCGGCAAAGCCGCCGAGATCCGCCATGGCCAAATTCCCGCCACTGAAACCCAAGTCGAAGAAAAGTCCGCCGAACTCGCCGAGGTGCAAAAAGATTCCTCGATGCTGAAACAGGCGGTCGACGCCGCCGACATCGCCGACATCGTCGCCCGCTGGACGCACATTCCGGTGGCCCGTCTGATGGAAGGCGAGAAGGCCAAGCTGCTGCACATGGAAGACCGCCTGCACCAACGTGTGATCGGTCAATCGCGCGCGGTCAAAGCCGTTTCGGCGGCGGTGCGGCGCGCGCGTTCGGGATTGCAGGACGCCAACCGCCCAATCGGCTCGTTCATATTTCTCGGACCGACCGGGGTCGGCAAAACCGAACTCGCCCGCGCCCTGGCCGCGTTCATGTTTGACGATGAAACCGCGATGGTGCGTATCGACATGAGCGAGTACATGGAAAAACACGCGGTCAGCCGACTGGTCGGCGCGCCCCCCGGCTACATCGGCTACGAAGAAGGTGGCCAACTCACCGAACGCGTTCGGCGCAAGCCCTACTCCGTGGTGCTGTTCGACGAGATCGAAAAAGCCCACGGCGACGTGTTCAATATTCTGCTGCAAATTCTCGACGACGGCCGCCTCACCGACGGCCAAGGCCGAACCGTCGACTTTCGCAACGTCATGATCATCATGACCAGCAACATCGGCAGTCCACTGATCATGGAGGCGCTTAGCAATCGCGAGGGCGCATCTATTCCCGGCGACCCTGCGTACCTCGCGATGGAAGAAGCGGTGAACAACGAACTACGCAATCACTTCCGCCCCGAGTTCTTGAACCGCCTCGACGAAGTGATGATTTTCGAACCGCTCAGTCGCGCGGACATCGGCCAGATCGTCGACATCCAACTCGAACGCGTTCGCGGTTTGCTGGCGGAAAAACGCATGACGCTCGAACTCAGCGACGCCGCCAAAACCCTGCTGGCCGACGAAGGCTACGACCCGGTCTACGGCGCGCGTCCGTTAAAGCGGGTGATTCAGCGCCGCCTGATCGACGCGCTCGCCAACGCAATTTTGGCCGAAGAGATTATCGAAGGCCAGGCGATCAAAGGCGATGTGGACGCGTCCGGGGATGGTTTAGTTTTCGTGAGTTCGTGAAAGTGATTGAGGTCCCGCATATCTAGAGGTACTGTAATAAATATGAAAAACCTCACATTGAGTCTGAGCGATGAATTGTATTACGAGTCTCGTAAATTGGCCGCCGCCAAAGGGACCTCGTTAAGTCGTCTCGTGGCGGAATATTTGGAGCAATTAGTCGGTCAAGTCGAACGCGAGCAACAAGCCAGAGACCGACTGATGATCCTGTTCGAACGCGGCCCCAAGTTTGACGGCAAGCCGGCAAAGCGTGGGGATTTGCATGATCGTCGAGGCCTTGGGATCGTAGAGGAGGAATGATGAGCGGAACGATGTGGCCGGGTGGGCTGAAAGTAAAACACGCGAGTTATGCGGCTGGGTATTATTCACGGGAGCGGAGGGGTGAGAGCCGCGAAAGCGTGCTCTGGTCATTTTCAACCTCCCTCGGGACCGCCGACGGCTTAGTGATTCAGAGCCTGAACTTGGGAGAGGTTCACACACCCCAAGAACTGTTGGAGCAAAAGAACGTTTTGGAAGCATACCACCTCCGCAGGAGGGGCCCGGATCGCGGCGTGGACCTAAATGGTGAAGTCGCCGGCCTCGACTCATGGCAAATGATTGTTGGCGCACTGCTTCCAACGTTGGATCTTCATGTATGCACATCTGGCGTGATTTATCCTCATCACGAGTTCAGGATTGAGGCGGTCTATGCGTTCCGAGGCGTCTCCTTCCTGCATCGTTGCGAAGACGAAATGCGCGCGCAGGCGGATTCCTATCGCGAGAAGCACTGTCCTGACTGGCAGCTCGAAGTCAAAGAATGTCGGGCCGGCTGGTCCGGCCGTCTACGGCCAGACGCATCCGGTGACGGGCTGGCGTTCACGAGTTCCTCGATCTAAGATGGACTATGGTCCAAGGTATCCGTCTGCCCGGTAAGATTCGCGATCAAGCGGAGGGAGAGGACATGGTAATAGCCGGAATCCTCGAACACAAATACGGAGGACCCGGATGGCGGAACTGCGATATAATCCTCATGCGGGATCTCGAAGGACCGTCCATCGGCGAGTTGCAGAGTAAAGGGTGCGCCCCTTTCGATCGCCGCTCTGATTTGCTCTTTGTTCATCAGTCGGCAGTATACATCAAGGAAACTTGACTTGCAAGTCAGGGTACTGATATATTATACAGAAACTTTAGTCTACGCATGAAAAAACTAACGGTTCGAATCCCCGCTAATTTTTTACGACGCCGCGCTCAGGAGAAATTGACATGCGCGCAAATAAACGAACTCTTGCCAAACGTAAAATACTGTATTAATATGTAAACCATGTCGAGTTTTCTGTATCTGATCGGTGGCGCAAATGGCGCGGGCAAAACCACCTTTGCCCTGGAATTAGCTAAAGCATACGAACTCCCCTACCTCGGCGCGGACCTGATTGCCGCAGAACTGTGCCCCGAAGATCCGTGGTCGGTACGTGTGCCCGCTTCCCGCGAATTTTTACGTCGGCTCAAGGGCTACCGCGAACGCGGTGATTCCGTCATTGTCGAATCCACCCTCTCTGGACGCAGTTTGGCGAGGCATGTCGGGGCGTTCCGCGAAGCGGTATTTACCGTGGATGTGAAGTACATCTTTCTCCCTTCCGAGGATCTACATGTGTCGCGTGTGGCATCACGGGTACAAAAGGGCGGCCATTTTGTGCCTGAAGAAGATGTCCGGCGGCGATTTGTCCGTTCGGCGCGGAATTTCTGGGAAATATTCAGGCCCCTTGCACATCATTGGCACCTGTTTAAAAATCCCGAAGAAGGATTTGAGCTTGTTGCCGAGTCGCTTGGTGGTGATATTATAGTGAAGGATCAACAGGAGTTTGACGCATTCATGGACCAGCAAAAACCAGACGAAACCGTAAACGACAGCACCAAGGAAAGCTACAAGACCCGCGCCGATCTTGAGCGTGAGATTGCGTTTCTACGCCATTCCCGCGACTGCATCATCATCGGCAACCGCGCAGTGCAGAAGGCGCGCGCGGAAAACAGGCGTCTTGGTATTCCAAACTACAGCTGGATTGACGGCAAGGTTGTCGCAGAACCCTGACAGCACCGCTGAATCCACCACCGAATACCCCAGCTTCCCGATCGACTTGTCGGGATTTGAAACCTGAAAAGTAGCGTTGACAATCCTGCGGCCAATCTGCTTGGGACCGTATCCACTCGTCTACAGAGCAGTCCAATGCGTCTCCTAATTCCAACAACATTCATCTGTTTCACCGGCAACTCGCTTGCCGGCTTCACAATGTTGTAACCGTTTGACGGGCTCTTTCTGACTCCCCGCCAAGCGCGGAAAGAGGAGTCAGAGTTGAAAAAGAAAAAACCCAATCGAAAAAAAGAGCGTGCCGCTCGAGGTCGGCTAACCGACCGAAACGGAAAATACCTTCGCCATAAAAAACGGATCGAAGAACGCGAACAAAAACAAGCACACGACCGTCTGGTCGAAGCCGCCTTTCGTCGCCACAATCAATCCGGCCGGAAACCTTGTCGATGGACGGCTCACGGAGACAGTCCCTCGGAAAAACGAATGGTGACGGGTCGCGCACTCAAAATCATCGGCGCCCGTGCCCCCAAGCTGATCGAGGAACCAGACTTTGACCGTGCCATTTACTGGCTGCTACGCAATGAGCCGATTCGCTCACTGAAGAGCTGGAAAGCATCCGGAAAATCATCCAAGCGACGCTTCATAAGCTTGGCTAAACACCTGTTTGTCCAGTATCCCGTGCCTCCTTTTGTCTACGACGCCTTGCTCGAAGCATCCGATTCGCGGAGAGAGTACGGCATCCAGATGCTGAAGGTCCTCGGAAGCGGTAACAGCTTATACAGCCACGTTCGCGAACGCTGGCCAATCCCGCTGACCCGCAAAATGTGCCACATTTTGGCGACCTGCTCGAAACAGCTCGGCCTGATTCAAGCGATTCGCCGGGCACAAATCCTGGGGTATGGCGGCAGCGAAATCCTGTGCCGTGCGATTGCCGCACGACGTCCCTTCACCGAATGTCTCAACAGTGACGACGAACAGTTCTGGGACGCAGTCATCCACTGGATGTGCCGGCAAGACGAGCTCGAAGCAGACACCGTCGGCCCCATTCTGGACTGGATCGCAGCCCAGCGCGGCGAGACAGGATTCAACATCAATGGCCGGACTCTACAGTCGACACTCCGTTCGGTCGATGCATGGCATATGCAACTGGCCGTCCGACGTGGATTTGTTCACATGGACTTCCCCGCCTCGGGATTCCGAGCGTGGAGTTCGGAGCGGATGACCAAGCAAGGTCGCCATGGGTTTAAGGAAGTGCGCAGCATTCGGGAAATCCTCAGCGCAAAAGCACTCTTGGAGGAAGGACAAGCCATGCGGCACTGCGTGTACAGCTATGCCCGCAATATCTGCCAAGGCTCATCCTCCATTTGGACCTACACCTGGAACGGCAACCGGGAACTCACCATCCAAGTTCTTAATGCTTCGCGTCGGGTTGTTCAGATCCGTGGCAAAGCCAATTCGCTGCCGAGCAAGAGCCAACTCTCGTTCGTGAAACGCTGGATGGTTGAGAATGGTTTGCAGAACTAGGATTCTGAAAAGAGCTGCTCTGCCTCAGCGCCACCCAAAAGCGATTGACAAGTCCCGCCCCCGTCCTGCTTGGCCCGCCTCAGAACCCCCAATGCGTCTCAGAATCCATACAACATCATTCTGTTTCACCAGCAATTCGATTGTCGGCTTCACGATGTTGTAACCGTTTGATGGGATTTTTCTGACGAAGGTTCTAATGCAATTCAAACGCCGGCCCGAACGCGGCTAGCTTGTGCGCCGGACCTTGTTCGTCCATGAGTAAGGCCGTGCCGACGAGGGCGGCGTGGAAGCCGTTCTCGAACACCGCGCGAATATCGTCGGCGGTGTGAATGCCGCTTTCGGCGATTTTTACCGCGCCATCGGGGACGTGTTTGACCAAGTCAAAATTGCCGAGATCCGTGGTGACGTCGCGACCGTCGCCGGTCTGGCGGTTCGGGTCGAAGCCTTCTTTGGCTTTGAAATTGCGTGAGTTAATGCCCATCCAATCGGCGAACCCGGCCACCGCCTCGATCTCAGACACGTCATGGGTTTCGACCAAGGCGTCCATGCCGAGGCTTTTGGCGAGGTCATAAAGTCCGTGCAGTTTTTCGACGTCCTCAAAGGCGTTCACCATCAGCAGCAAAGCGTCCGCGCCATAGGCACGCGATTGGATGACCTGGTATTCTTCGACGATGAAATCTTTGCGTAGCACCGGCTTGCCGATGATCTTTTTAAATTCGACGAGCCGGTCGAGGTGGCCGCCGAAGTGGCCTTCGTTGGTGAGCACACTGATGGCCTGGACGAAGTCGGCGTCGCGGTAAGCGGCGGGCGCGGCGGCGACGTTTTCGGCGCGCATGTCACCCATGCTCGGCGAACGGACTTTGATCTCGGCGATCAGCGAGGGCTGCGCGACGAGGCGTTCGCGGATGGAGACGGGCGCGGGCGCGTCGGCGAGGCGGGCGTGGAGTTCGGCGAGCGGTTCGGCGGCCTGCTGGGCTTGCAGTTCGACGCGGGCGTCGGCGAGAATGGAATGGAGGTCAACTTTGGGCATGGGAATCGGCGGGCGACTTAGAACGGCATATGGCAAAGGTTTGCCATAGTGTGGCAAGAGTCTGCCATAAGGTGGCAAGGGTTTGCCATACTATGGCAGGAGTTTGCCAACCGATTTTTTGAGCATTTCAAATCTCGAATTTCAAATTTCAAAGCCCCCAAGCATTCGGCGCGCGTGCATTGCGTATAGTCGCTAGGCGGGGCTTGGCCTGCCACTTTAATCTTCGAATCGAAAATTTTAGCCCCCAAGCATTTTTCGTGCGTGCATTGCGTATAGTCGCCCAGGCAGGGCTTGGCCTCCCACTTTAATCTTCGCCCGGCTGCGCCGCAGTCTCTCGGAGTTGAAAGACTGGCTCGACAAGCACTACGCAAAATTGCGTAAGGAAGAGCTGATCCGCGCCGTGAGGCGCAAGGTGGCAGGCCGGCACAGTCGAGCCCCCAGTCATCAAAATCCATATGGCAGAACCTTGCCATAGTATGGCAGAACCTTGCCATAGTATGGCAAGACGTTGCCACTCTATGGCAAACTCTTGCCTTAAGCCTCTGGACCCGAAAAACAGAGCGTCTGCGTATTTTTACTCGTCAGTTCTACCTCGCGAAGCCGACCAAGAACCGTACAAAAGCCCCAAACGAAAACACTCCGCAACCAGCCACCCAATTAGCAACCAACCAGTGAACGCCATCATGAGAACCATCCTGTACTTGACCCTCGCGCTCTGCCTGTCTGGTTGTTCGACTAAGATAGACGACGAGATGAACGACGACAATCCCTCCGCTTCCGCCGACCCGAACGATCCCCAAGCCAAACTGTACACGCTCCCGCCAGTCGAAGTTCCCGTCCAAGACGGACTCGCCCGCGCCTACTTCGCCGGCGGCTGCTTCTGGTGCGTCGAAGCCGTGTTCGAAAGCATTCGCGGCGTCTCCGAATCGATCTCCGGCTATTCTGGCGGCCACAGCGAGAACCCCACTTATAAAAGTAGCAACACCGGCCGCACCGGTCACGCCGAGGCAGTCGAAATCATCTACAACCCCGACGAGGTGAGCTTCGCCGAACTGGTCGACGCCTTCTTCGCCTCGCACGACCCGACCCAGAAAAACGGCCAGGGGCCGGACCGGGGTTCGCAGTACCGCGCCATCGCCTTCTTTCAAAACGCCGAACAAAAAAAGATCATCGACGATCACATCGCTGAACTCAACGCCACCAAGTACGACGGCAAGATCGTCACCGAAGTCATGCCCTTCCAAAAGTTTTGGGTCGGCGAAGACTACCACCAGAACTACGAACGCCTGAACCCCAACGATCGCTACATCCAAGGCGTCTCGATCCCCCGCCTGAAACGCTTCAAGGCCGCCCGTCCCGAGTTGTTGAAAGACGACGAGCACTGAGACCGGGTTCGCGGTGGCACCCATCGACCGAGGGATAGCGGCGAAGTTGGTCGATTTTACCCAGATTCCGCCCGCTGTGAAATTTGAAATTAGAGATTTTAAATGCCGCCGTTCAATCCCGACAAAATTTGTCCGTTACAACCGAGGTTGTAATTCGTTACAACCTAGGTTGTAATTTTTGCCAGCGGAAAAAAAACTTTCGTTGATTTTCAAGGACTTACGCAAATCCCACCGAACTTGGCATGGGACCTGCAAATGAACGCAGGTACAAATAAACCCACGCGTTCGCCGCCAAACCCGTCCGAAAAAGCAATATCTACAGTTTGCCTTGACGGATTCCCGCAACTTGGCGTAGCAACGCTCAAACCGGAGACCTGTAATTATGGCCAAGAGTAAAACAAAAGTAGAAGAAGCCGCAGCATCGACACAAGAAGCTGGCAAAGAAGCGGGGAAAACCGCGAAACCCGTCGTGAAAAAGGCCAAGCCCAAAGAGCTGCCGCCCGAACTCGCTGAACTGAAAGCCCAGGTCACCAAGCAATTTGGCGAGGGCTCCATCATGCAGCTCAACGAGTCGGCCATGCGCGACATCGAAGTGATCTCGACCGGCGCCATGACCCTCGACTTCGCGCTCGGCGTCGGCGGTGTGCCGCGCGGCCGTGTCGTCGAAATCTACGGCCCGGAATCCTCCGGCAAAACCACCCTCACCACCCACATTGTCGCCGCCGCCCAGCAAAACGGAGGCGCGGCCGCGTTCATCGACACCGAACACGCCTTCGACCCGCAATACGCCGCCAAGATCGGCGTCGATCTCGACACCCTGCTGGTCGCCCAACCGACCACCGGTGAAGAGGCCCTCAATATTGTCGAGACCCTCGTCCGTTCCGGCGCGCTCGACGTGATCGTGGTCGACTCGGTCGCCGCGCTCACGCCCAAAGCCGAACTCGAAGGCGAGATGGGCCAGTCCCACGTCGGCCTGCAAGCCCGTCTGATGTCGCAAGCGCTGCGCAAGCTCACCGGCGCGCTCAACGCGTCCAAAACCTGCTGCATCTTCACCAACCAGATCCGTGAAAAGATCGGCGTGATGTTCGGCAGCCCCGAAACCACGCCCGGTGGCCGTGCCCTCAAGTTCTACAGTTCGGTGCGTTTGGACATCCGCCGCATCGCCACCCACAAAGACAGTTCGGGCCAAGCCTACGGCATCCGTGCCCGCGTCAAAGTGGTGAAGAACAAGGTCGCCCCGCCGTTCCGCGAAGCCGAGTTCGATATCCTCTACTCTGAGGGCATCTCCTGGGAAGGCTCCATCCTCGACTGCGGACTCGCCTACGAGATCGTCGAAAAACGCGGTTCCTGGCTCTCCTACGACGGCACCCAACTCGGCCAAGGCCGCGACGCCGCCCGCCGGACCCTCAAAGAAGACAAAGCGCTGGCCGACAAACTCATTGCCGACATCAAGGCCGCCAAAGAAGCGGAAGCTTAGTAGCCTTCGGCTGCGAATGTGGACGACGGAACATGGAAGGTGGCGTTCCGCCTTCCATGTTTGTCTTTCCGCCGTAGCGCCGCCTTCCGTCGTAGCGCCGCCTTCCGTCGTAGCGCCGCCTTCCGTCGTAGCGCCGCCTTCTTTGGCGGTGCCGTTACGCCGGGTTCGCGCCCGATGGTAGCGCCGCCTTCTTTGGCGGTGCCGGTACGCCGGCTTCTAGCCGGCAGTTCAACGGCTTCTAGCCGGCAGTTCAACGGCTTCTAGCCGGCAGTTCAACGGCAAGAACTTGCCATCGTAGGTTGGGGTGTAACCAAGTGCTTCTCCAAAGACTGCCTTCTAGAAGAAGGCGTACCGACACCGCCTAGAAGACGGCGCTACACGCCTTCGAGGCCGTTTCGCAGCGACACTTCATTGCTGCCGTTTTTTCTGGAAAGGATCAGATCTTCGTTCACCAAATCGTGTGGTCCGGCGGTTGTTTTCTTTGGTTCGAACAAGGTCAGAGGAGTTCCGCCGGTACAGGAAGAAAGATGAAAAGCAGCATGACCAGAATGAGCAGAAGCAGAATGAACCAGGCATATTTCTGTTTCCACACGGCAAAGGCTATCGCTGCTAAAAATCCGATCAAGACGACCAAACGCCACCATCGTTCTGCAAGGCTACCAAGCCGGGTTGAGTTCAAGTCCGGAGCCAAGTTCTTATAGGAGGGACGAGCGGAAAAGACGTCATCCCGCGTGCCAAGCCGCCCGTCCGGTCCCGCCGACTGGGCGATGGCAACCGTACGGAATTCCTCCCCATAGATGGTAATTTTGCCGTCATAATCGTGATCCAAATAGACGGCGTATTGCTGCCCCCACAGGTCAAGAAAGGTGCCGTCCGTGTTTGAGGAGTCCAGTTCGAGGTAGATGGTTTCCCTCGGATTTGCAGTTCGGTCCTCGCCGATCAGAACCCGGATCACTTCGCGACTGTCTGCAGTCTCCCCGTCCACGGGCATCCGTCCATGATCGTTGTAGAAGGACTTAATACCCAGCACAATGTTGTTCACCTCGCCCCTGACCATGTTTCGCTTGGAACTCCTAGCCTGAACAAGGCAGGGAAAGGCCAGACTCAGAAGAAGGACGCCGTAGAAAAACCTCATGATCAGATCAACTTCGGGCGCAAAGAGAATAAAATGAAGAACACGACGACGATGATGGCCAGAAACAGGATCAACGCCCAATTTCGTTTCCACAGTCCGTAGATCAGCGCCGCCAAAAATCCGACGACCGGGACCACGAACCACCATCGTTTGGCGAAATTCTCAAAGCGTATTGGCAATGCGAGCGGGGACAAGTTTTCCGACGGTGGCGCATGGGAAAAGATGTCATCCCGAGTGCCCAAACGTCGGTCAAGGCCCGCCGACTGGGCGATGGCAGGCGTTCGAAAACTCTCTTCATAGATGGCAATCTTGCCGTCATAATCGTGATCCAAATAGACGACGTATTGCTGTCCCCACGGGTCCGGAAAACTCCCGTCCATGTCTGATATTTCTAGTTCGAGATAGACGGTCTGTCGCGGATTTGCGCTGAGGTTCTCGGCGATCAGAACTCGGATCACTTCGCGACTGTCTTCAGTGGCCCCGTCCACCGGCATACGTCCGTAATCGGCGTAGAAGGACTTGATGGCATACACGATGGTGGTCGCCTCGCCCTTGGCCTTTTTTTGTTTGGTGACGCCAGCCTGAACAAGGCAGGGAAAGGCCAGACTCAAAAGAAGGACACAACGCAAAAACCTCACGAATGAGTCAACCCAATCGAGGGCTATTTGTACACCAAATTTGGATCAGGCGATCTGTAATTTTCAAATTGTGGATGCTGGGTCATTTGCCACGTTCAAATCGTTTGCCTTGCGTAAAGTCGCCTGGGCGGGCCGACCTCCCACTTTAATAAAACAACCCTCCCTCGGGCAAGCCTCGCAGTAGTCGGGTCCTGCTGCTCACGCCCCGCATCCCGCATCCCGCCTCGCGCATCCCGCCCCACGCATCGCGCATCGTTTGAGTTGCGCCAGAACCGGCATCGGGCGTATTCTCGAACGTATGAGACTCCCTGCCCGATTGCTCGTCCTGTCCGCCTTTCTCACCTGCCTGTTCATCGCGCCCAGCGCCCTAGCCCAAGGACCCGCCTGGGTGGACCTGTTCAACGGCAAGAACCTCGATGGTTGGGTGGACGTGAACACCTCGCCGGAAACCTGGTCGGCCAAGGACGGACTGCTGGTCTGCACCGGCAAGCCGATCGGCGTCATGCGGTCGGCGAAGATGTACGAGAATTTCATTTTGCAAATCGAATGGCGGCACATGGAGGCCGGCGGCAACTCGGGCGTGTTCGCTTGGTGCGACGCCGAAGTGCGCGGCAACCGTTTGCCGAACGGGGTCGAAGTGCAGATGCTCGAAAACGACTGGTACAAAATCCATAGCCGAACCAACGCCTACGTGAGCGGCGAGTTGTTCGGCGCGGGGTCGGTTCGAACCACCCCCGACAACCCGCGCGGCAGCCGCAGTAAGTCGGTCGAACTGCGCTGCAAAGGCAAAGGCGAATGGAACCAGTACACGGTGGTCGCGGTCGACGGCACCATCAAACTCGCGATCAACGGGAAGTTCGTCAACGGCATCAGCAAGTCGACGCGGAAGAAGGGCTACCTCTGTCTCGAGGCTGAAGGCGCGGAAATCCACTTCCGCAACATCCGCATCATGGAACTCGAAACCGGCTACGCCAAACCGGAGGAGATCGCCCCGCGCGCGGCGAACGATCAGGCCGGCGCGGTGACGCCCGCGTTCGACGCGCAGAAGATCGACGACATCTCCGTCGGCTACGGCCTCGCCATCGGTGATGTCGACGGCGACCGCAAACCCGACATCCTGTTGGCCGACTCGAAGGAGGTCGTCTGGTACAAAAATCCGAACTGGGAAAAAACCGTCATCGCGAAAGATCTCACCACGCGGGACAATGTCTGCATCGCCGCGCGCGACCTGGACGGCGACGGCAAGGTGGAGGTCGCGGTGGGCGCGATGTGGAATCCCGGCGAAACTACGGACACCACTAAGTCGGGTTCGATCCACTACTTGATTCGCCCCAAAGACGGCAAAGAGTTGTGGCAAGACATTCGCCTGCCGCACGAACCGACCACCCATCGCATGCGCTGGGCCAAAGGCGCGGGCGGTCACGACGGCTTTTCCTTGGTGGTCTTGCCGCTGCACGGACGCGGCAATGTGCGCGGCACCGGCGCGCCGGTCAAAGCACTGGCCTACGCCGTTCCGGCCGCGGATAAAATCAAAGATCCGGCGGCGTGGAAAACCACGCTGATCGACGACGGTCTGCACAGCACCCACAACTTCGATCTGGGTCCGAACGACGCAGTGGTGATCGGCGGCTTCGAAGGCGTGAACGTCGACGGGAAACCCGTGCTGACCAAGGACAACGGCAGCCGCGGCGTCGGTGAAGTTCGCCGCATGAGAAACGGCTTCGCCACCATCGAACCGATGCACGGCACCGATCTCGTCACCTACACCAAGGAGGGGAAAGGCTGGAAGCGCCACGTGTTGACGGACCAACTAAAAGCCGGCCACGCGCTGGCAGTCGGCGATGTGCTCGGCACCGGCTCGGAGTGTATCGCGGTCGGCTGGCGTGCGAAAAACAAGGCTGGCAAGTTCGGCGTGAAGCTGTTTGTGCCGGGCAACGATACGAACTGGGACGAACACTGGGTCGACGACAGCATCGCCACGGAAGATCTCCAACTCGCCGATCTCGACGGCGACGGCAAACCCGAACTGATCGCCTCCGGCCGTTCGACCGGGGATGTGAAGATCTACTGGAACTGTTCGAAGTAACCATCACGCATTCGACGCCGAAGGCGGCGGAGACTCTTCGGTTTGCGTATGCGGAAAAGAACATGACTGCGGAAAAGGCGGAGCACACGGAGTTTCGGACGCGAGATTCCGCGAATTCCGCGTTTTTCCGCAGTCAAAGATCCGTGCTCATCAATCTCCCCACCACCAGATTTAGACTTTTCTCCGAGGCGCGAACGGAGAATAAGGAGCCATGTCCAAACCGGAAATCAAATCTGAAGAACCGACCCTAAACCCGCCGCAGTCGCCACCCCGGCGACACCAGACCACGCCGCCGCCCAAACCCGCCAAGCCAGCCAACGCATGGGTTCTCGCATGGATCGCCGCCGTCGTCGGTCTGCTCGTCTACGGGAACAGCATCGCGAACCAGTACGCGCTCGATGACAATGTGGTCATCACCGACAACCCACACGTCCAGAAGGGCTTAGCGGGCATCCCGAAAATTCTGACCACCGACTCGTTCGACACCGGACTGAACGCGGAAAATACCGAAGCGGCGGCCGGCGGACGCTACCGGCCGCTGTCCCTCGTCAGCTTTGCCGTCGATCTTGCCATCGCACGCACCTTGGGCTTCACCGAACGCAAAACCGCCGCGTTCCAGCACGCGGTGAATGTCGGCCTATTCGCCTTATCGCTGATGCTCATGGTCTTTCTCATCCGTCACCTTTTCCCCGGCTCGACCCTCATCCCGCTCGGGGCCGCCTTGCTGTTTGCCGTTCATCCCGTTCACGCAGAGGTCGTCGCCAATATCAAAAGCCGGGACGAAATCCTGTCGCTGCTGCTTCTACTCGCCGCGCTGTTGGTCAGCCTAAGACTGGCCCGGGTGCGGAGCACTTTACGCTATGGGTTGCTGGCGGTGCTCGTCTTTCTCGCCCTGCTCGCGAAGGAATACAGCTTGGGCGCCATCATCCTCATTCCAATCACCACCTTTCTCGTCGCGGGCTGGAACCGGGGCCGCTTCAGCCGCGAAGTGGTGGCCGTCGGCATCGCGATTGCGGCGTACATTGGCTTGCGCGTCGCCGCAGTCGGTCTTTCCGGCGCGACGGCGGATGACCCGCTGAACGCCCCTTTCGCCGGGGTGCCCTGGCTGAAGGCCTTCGCGACGCAATGTGCGGTGCTTGGCAAGTCGATGGTTTATACGGTGTTCCCGCATCCGCTGAGTTCGAACCACGGGTATCAGGTCATTCCATTTCGCAGCTTCGCTCATCCGCTCGTGTGGGCCGGCGCGCTGGCTCACGTGGTCGCGCTGGCCATCGCGTTCTGGCTGACGTTCAAGCGGCGGCCATTGGCTTTCGCCTTCTGGTTTTACCTGCTCACCTTGTTTCCGGTGTCCAACATCCTGGTGGATGTCGGCGTCCCCTTCGCCGAACGCTTCCTCTACCACGCCTCGCTCGGCAGTTGCATTTTGATCGCCTGGCTGCTCGCCCGAACCCACATCCGCAGCGGCGCGCGCAAACTCGCTGTCGGCGCACTCGCCTTGGTGCTGTTCGCCGGAGCCGCCCGGACGATTCTGCGCAACCCGCAGTGGAATACCTCGCGCAGCCTGGTGCTCGCGGATGTGGAGAGTACGCCGCGCAGCGTGTTCCTCCAATATCACGCCGGCGTGATGCACTACACCGCTGATCGCTACGACAAGGCGATCGCCGCGTTCGACGCCTGCACCGAACTCTATCCCACATACGGCGAACCCTATCCGAAACGCTGTCTCGCGCACGCCAAGGCCGGCAACTTCGAAGCGGCAGTGGCGGACTTCAAAATCGCCAGCCAAATTTTGTTCCCGGAGGAAATCGCGAGCTACAAAACGTTCCTCAAGGACCGGATTGGCAAGGCCACACCGAGGACTCCGGATGAGGGGGATCTGTTAGAAAAGCTGCTACGGGACGTGGATAAAATCGAGTAGAAGTCTGGGCGACCGCTACGCGCCTACCGCGGCTACCGTTCTTGCGTAACACTCAACCCGGCGTTCACCGCTGCATTATCCAACAGACTGCGTGGGAGTTCAGGGGGTAGGCTTGATTCGATACAACTTGAAGTTCGAGGCTGGTGCGGGGAATTCGGCGGTGAACTGACCGCCTCCGATCGGCGTGAACACGGCGTTGACCGGTGTCCAGTTCGGCATCGGCAGTTCCGGCGAGGCCTCTACTTGCGGGTTCGCGGCGTCTGCGTTGAACGACAAGGAGATTTGATCGGGCGGATTGCTTTGGTCGATTTCAATATCGGTGATTTCCACCAAGGGGGCGATGCGGAACACTTTGCCGCTGCCGTTCGGACGGGTCGAGTCGGAGGACATGACATACACATCGCCGGTTGCGTCCTGACCAAAGCCCTTGATGTTTAGCCCGAACGAGCGCGGCGGCATGCCGATCACCGGTTCGGTGGCACCCGTGGCGGTGCGGTAGAGAAAAATTCTTCCGCGCCAGTCGCCGAAGACGTACACGCCCTCCAAATCCGGACGCGAACCGCCACGCACCACGTAGCCGCCAATCACCGAACTACCCGTGCTCGGGTACTCCGCGATCGGGTCGATCAAGCCGGCCGGCACTGGGCCGAACGGGGTCGTGCTGGTCGTGTTTCCGCCCGCATCGTAAAAGAGACTGCCCTCTTTCATATTCCATCCGTAGTTGCCGCCGGCGGTGACGAGGTCCAATTCCTCTACCGCGTTTTGGCCAACGTCGCCGGTGTAGAGATCGCCGTTGAGCCGATCAAAACTCATGCGGTAGGGATTGCGAAAACCGTAGGCGTAAATTTCCGGAACCACGCCGAGCCTACCGACGAAGGGGTTGTCGGCGGGGACGGCATATTGGCCGTTGGCCGACGTGTTGCCGAAGGGGTCGATCCGCGCGATGGCACCGAGAATGGTGGACAGCGCTTGCCCATGTCCTTCGGCAGGGTGGCCGGCACCGACGTCCTTGGAGGCACCGCCGTCGCCGAAGGCGATGTAGAGCATGCCGTCTGGACCAAAGGCGATGTCCCCGCCATTGTGATTACTCTGAGGTTGTTCGACCCGCAAGATGATCCGGCGAGTGGCAGGATCGACGGCGTCTGGCGTCGCAGCGCCAACCTGCCACTCGGTGATCACGGAGTCGTGCGCGGCCGAACTGGTGACGGTGAAATCGGCGTTCCCGGACGCGGGTTCGGAGCTGTAGGTGTAGACGCGGCGGTCGGCGGGGAAGTTCGGATGCAACTCGAAGCCGAGCAGGCCGCGTTCGTCGTAGCCGCTAAAGTTGAACGCGAGCAGCGGTCCGAGATCGGCGAACAGGTTGGGTTCGAGAACGCCGTTGCGCAGAATATGGATCTTGCCGTTCTGGTCGTAAATGAAGATGCGATCGTCACCAGCGGCCTGGCGCATGCCGAGCGGAGAGGAGAGGCCGTCGGCCACGCAGAGCAGTCCGAGTTGGGTGCCGGGATCCGCAGGCGGCTGGACGGGGTTGGTTGGCATTTGCACGACCCAGTCCGTTCCAGTCATCGGCAAGGCGGCGGCGTCGGCGCCAGTGAAGGCGACGGCGAGGTAGGTGGTCGGCACGGGCGCAACCGACCCGGTCCACAAGTTTGCACCACGGGCGATTCCCGTTCGGCCGATGTCCCCAGGACCGCCATATTGCATCCCGGTAACGATGTTGGCGGGATTGCTAAATCCACTGGTGCCCCGATACAGCCAGACATCCGAGGAGCTATTATCGAGGCCGGCGAGGATGAAGGTTTTGGCTTCGCCCGCCGCGAAGGTCGTGCCGGCGGTAATGCGCGGGGTGTAATTGAAACGGTAACAGAAGGCCATGTCGGTGGCGACGGTGGTGGTGGAAGTCGCCGTGTTCAGAACTACCACTTCGTCGGTGCCGGGATTGACAGAGACAATCCGCAGATCGTCCGGCACAGCGAGTAACAGGCTGGAAGAAACCAGCGAGAGGAACAAAAAGAGGGGGCTGAGGGAGAGCTTTTGCGCGGGGCGGAGCGAGGGCTTGGGATTCATTACCAAAGTGTATCCTGAATACGAACAAGGGTAAAGGAGCACGGCTTGAGTTTTCCGAACCCGCTTGCTAACCACCGGCCATGGCTTCCGGAATCGACCCTCTCAGCAGCGTGGACACAGCGTGGCTGCGCATGGACGAACCGGCTAACCGCATGGTTATCTCCGTGTTGATCACCCTGAAAAGTCCGCTGTCGCGTGACGAACTGGTGGCGATGGTGAAGGAACGCTGGCTGGTCTTTGACCGCTTCCGTTCGCGCGTGGTCGAAACCCGGCTGCCGTGGTGCCCCGCTTATTGGGACAGCCCTTGCGCGCTGGCGGAAGTGGACCTCGCACACCACGTGGTCGAACATGTGCTGTCGGGCGACTTAGACAGCCCAGAAACTCCCGCCGGCAAGCCAGCCTTAGAATCCCTGTGTGGCGAAGTGTGCAGCGAAGGCCTCGATCGCGAACGCCCCTTGTGGCGCATGCATTTAGTGCAGGGCTTCGAGGACCGCTCCGCCCTTGTGGTTCGGGTGCACCATTGCGTCAGCGACGGCACCGGTTTGGTGTACGTTCTCGGCTGCCTCGGCAATCCGGACCTCCTGCCTCCCAAGTCTGCAAACGCGACGACGGCGGAGTCATCGAAAAAAACCGGCGGCTGGCGGCTCGGCCGGGCGTTCGCCTCGAAGACGCGCGCCACCGGGCGGGCGGTGAAGATCTGGTTCGGACGTTCGGAGAAGAAGCGGATCGCCGGAGCGACGGCGACGCTGACGCGCATGTCCAAGGATCCGAACACGCGCTTCAAAGGGCCGCTCGGCATTCCCAAGGCGACCACCTGGGGGGCCGAACCGATTTCCCTCGCCGCGGTAAAGTCCGTCAGCAAGGCGACTGGCGCGACGGTGAACGATGTCCTCGTGACCGCGCTCACCGGCAGCTTGCGCCGCTACTTGCATGCCGCCGGCGATCCGGTGAATGAAATTTCCTTTCGCGCCGCAGTGCCGGTGGACCTGAAGCAAGGAGCCGAACGAATGACTCTGGGCAACAAGTTCGGCGTGGTATTTCTCGAACTGCCGATCGACCGAGCCAGCCCCGCCGAACGATTGCGCGCCGTACACGAACGGATGATGGCGCATAAGACCTCGGCCGAAGCCGACGCGATCCTCGGTATTCTCAACACGGTGGGCGTCATGCCGAAGACCGTGCAGAACACGGTGATCGGCGCGTTCAGCAGCAAGGCAACGACAGTGATGACCAATATTCGCGGCCCCGCCCAGCCGGTGTACTTTGGTCCGGCAGAGATCGAGGGCTTGATGGTTTGGGTGCCGCAGACGGGGCGACTCTCGTTGGGCATTAGCATGATGAGCTACAACGGGAATGTCTGGCTCGGCTTTGTCAGCGACCGCGGACGCATCCCGGACCCGGAGAAACTAGTCGATGGATTTTACGCGGAGTTCGAATTGCTCCGAGCCTTGGTCTGAGTTCGGTAGATTTCAAATGTCGAATTTCAAATCTCAAACCCGAGCCGAAGGCGACCGGTGTGGCCTAGAGTGCAGCGTCCATGCTATATTTCTGGATCAAAACCTTGGAGGGCGAGGGGCCTCCCGAGCCGGTGCGGTTGAGGGCGACCGAGATGGCAGCAGACTTTGGTTCGGGTCATCCATTCGCTTGGATCCAAGCGGGTCCATCAATATAAAAAATTGCAGAACATTAGCTACAGACTACCGGCTACTTGCGGACGAAGTTCTCCTTATGGCCGGCGGTAAAATTTGCCGAGGTTCTCGTCATCGATCCTGCCCCAGAACGTTTCGAGCCGGACAAAGATTGTCGGCAGTGTTTCGTAGTCCTCGCGGGCCAGCCAGCTTAGGCCGGGTTCGATGTGCAGAAACACTCGGTCCTTGAACACGGCGCGGCGGTAGTAGGCGCGCAGGTAGGCGGCGTCGAGGGTGCCGCTGGTGTGGGTGTATTCGTAGGCGAGGCCGCGCACGCCAATGCGCCGGAAGTCGGGCAGATCTCGGTACCAGCCGGCGAGTTGATCGAGTTCGATCCCGCGGCCGACCTCCTCCCAGATGACATCGGATTGGGCGTGCAGTCGGTCGGATTCGTTCAAGCGGTACAGCCAACGGGCCCGCGACTTAGTGCCGAAGCCTTCATCCGTTCGATACCAGACCGATTGGTCGAGCGAGGTTTCGGTGACCCCGTTGTCCCAGGTGACGCCTTGGCGGGCACGCAGGCCCGCTTCGGGGCCGTTGTCCCAGCTGAGGTTGAGACCAAGGTCGTTCCATAGTCGGCGGCCACTGCCGGGTAAGCCCACGTCTGAACCTGGGCTGTTGCCGAGATCTTCAAGTTGGTCACGGTTGGCACCCTCCTCATCCTCTTCATTACTAAAACGAATGTCGAAAAAATTGGAGAGCAGTGGCAAGTCCAATTCACCGCGGCCGCTCAATTTGAGCCGCTGGGACCGACCGCCATCATTGGTCCGATAATAGGGGCTGAGCCGGAGAATACTCCGGTTCTCCTCGCCCGGCGTGGCGTGCCACTTCTCGTCGGAAAGGAGCCAGCAAAGGCAACGATGCAGGCCATGGTCGAGGCCCGTGGCCGCCCGGCAAAGATGCGGGAGATTGGTCGAGACCGAGTCCGTTGCCAGAGTTTCGGTCGACTGCGGTGAGCGTTGCGGTACGATACCCCCAGCATCCGACGGACGCACGGCGGGTTCGAACGCGGACCCCGACCCAATAAAGGAAGGGCTGGGTTGGGCTTCCACGGCCCCACAGAGGCTCAAAACAAGACCCAAAAACCAAGGCAGAATACGACGGAGGTAGGACATCACGGTTGGGTTAGACCCATGGATCTCAGATTCTTATCTGCTGGAGTCGGTTGTTGCATGGAATTTGAAGAATTCCCGTACGAGGACGGACATCGTATGGCAAGAGAGGAGTCAAGGTACCCCTGTTTTGCACATTTTGCAAAATCGCAAAGCCAAGCGTGCCAATTGTGACCTAAAATTTGGAGATGATACGCCCCTTATGGAAAGATCGTCCGATGCGGTGAAAACGGCATCGTTGGCATTGTTCCTGCTTTTGAGAGTGGCACTAAGTCCATTGTGCACCTATCTCTGAAAACAATTGGAAGACGGCTCATGCTGTGCCTTCTCGGTTCGTTGTTGATTTCAACAACGCATCCAACGCCCGCCCAAAATTTGAGCGCGATGGATCTTAAATTTCAGATGCTAAAAGCCATTCCGTTTTACCTTGCGTGGCCAGAACATCAGAAACCGAAGGAACTACGCATTTGCATTATTGCGAATCGCAACCCGTTCCGGGCTCAGATGGCCGACCTGATTCCGCAGGTCATCAACGGGGTTCCGGTGACGATTTCCTTTACCACAGAGATTAGGAATCCGCCGGCCGCAGAGATTTACTACCTCGCGTTGGAGCACGACGCTCTGGCGGTCAAGTTCGCTCGAATCAGGAAAAACGATCCCGTCATTTGTGTGAGTTCGGCGCCATTCTTCAGCCAACGAGGTGGCGATATCCACTTTCACGAAAAGTTTAATCGGGTGGTCTTAGAGGTCAATCAAGCCTCGATCAAAGCCAAGGGAATCACCCCGCGCAGCCAACTCCTGCGCCTCAGCCAGAGGCAGGTCAAATGATCCGGCTGCGCGGAAAAACCCTGCGGGAAAAAATCACGATGTTGGTCGCCACGCCGATCCTCATCGCCATGTTTATTTTCGGTCTCATTTTCTTTATTCATACGTGGCGATCCAATCATAAAGCGCTACAAATGGAGCTCGAACTCCGAGCGAAGATGATTGCGGAAAACTGCCAGGGTGCCGTCGATTTTGCGGACGAGTCCGACGCCTTGCGGGTTCTGACCAGCCTGAGCCGTGACTCGCGGGTTCATAGTGCTGCGATTCTAGTCGAAGGGGGCGTGTTCGTCGCCTGGCCGGATGCCTCGGTGGTCGATTCGTTGCCCACCATCGGTACCGAGCGGCGGTCGTGGTTTGAAGGCCGCAAATTGCATGTTCAAGAGCCTGTACTCTCAACCCGTCCCTCGATGGTGTATGTGAGTCTCGACACGGCTTCCATCTACCGCGAAGTCGCACTCGGCGGCTTGCTATACCTGTTGAGCGCTCTCCTCACCTGCCTGCTCGCGACCTTCCTCGTTCAGCGAATGCGGCGACAGATTAGTGAGCCCTTCTCCGCGCTCACCGCGACGGTGGAGGCGGTGTCGGAGAACAACGATTACCAAGCACGGGCCACCGTCTTCGAACCGGAGGATGAAATCGGCATACTCGCTCAGCGCTTCAACAAGATGATCGAACTGGTCGGCAAACGGGACCAAGAGTTGGCGTCGAACATCAAGCGGCTCGAGCAAGCCGGTCAAAAAGTTCGCGACGCACAGGAACGCGAAGCCCGCATCCGCGAACGCCTAGAGCGCGCGGAACGCCTCGAGTCTATCGGGATGCTAGCGGGCGGTGTGGCCCACGATTTAAACAACTTGCTCGGTCCTGTCTTGGGTTATCCGGCCATGATCAGAGACAGCTACAAAGAAGACCCGGAACTGTGCCGGGACATGGACGAAATTGAACAAGCCGCCTCCCAAGCATCCGCCTTGATCAAAGATTTGCTCACGCTGGCACGACGCGGACAGATCAAGCAGGTCCCGATCCGACCGGAGGACTCGATCAAAGCGTTTATGGGTTCCGCCAACATGCGCAAAGTTCTGGAAAGCTCCGAGGCGTTAAGCGTCTCGGTCAAATGCCCGCCGGATCTGCCAGCGGTGATGGGCTCCCAATCTGCACTGACCCAACTCGTAACCAACGTGGCGATGAACGGCATCAATGCGATGGACAACGCTGGGCGCTTGGATATCGCGACCGCCTTGGTCGTGCTTGACCGAGACTACCGGGGCTACGAACTCGTCCCAGCGGGGTCGTATATCCGGCTTCAGGTCACCGACGAGGGCAAGGGCATTTCGAAGGAAGTTCAAAAGAAGATTTTCGAACCCTTCTTCTCCACAAAAAAAATGGGCGGCAACCGCGGCAGTGGCCTCGGGCTGGCGATCGTATACAGCGCGATCAAGGACATGAGTGGATTTATCGATATCGATTCCACTCTCGATAAGGGCACGACCTTCACCTTCTATTTCCCGGCCATCGACGCGATGCCCGGAGTCGCGGACAAACCCAAAACGAAATTGAGGGGAACCGAACAGATCCTCGTGGTCGACGACCTGCGGGAACAGCGCCAGTTGATGGTGCGCCTGCTCTCGAGCCTTGGTTATCCCGTGCATACCTGCGCCAGCGCCGAGGAAGGGATCGCCTGGTTGACCGAAAATCCGTGCGACATCCTGCTGCTCGATATGATGCTCGGCGAGGGGCTGAATGGCTGTGAAGCCACCAAAGTCATTCTAAAAGACCACCCCACCCTTCCGATCCTGTTGGTCTCCGGCTTCGCGCCGGGCAACTTGATCGAAACCGCCCTTAAAGCCGGTGCTCGCGGCTTTGTCAGCAAGCCCTATACCCCGCAAGAACTCGCCACGGAAGTCCGTCGCATCCTGCAATTCCCCGAACTCTCTATCCCACTTGAAAACCCATGAAATTCCTCGTCCACGGCATCTCCCTGCTCGCCCTGACGGCGTTCTTCTCGAGCGCACAAGAAACGCCCTCGTTTCAACATCTGATGACCTTGAGCCAAGCGCTCGATTCAAAAGTCATTACCGTGACCAAACAGAAAGAGCGGTTGTTCCAAACCGACGCGGCCGTCACGGTCATCACTCGGCAAGACCTGCGCCGCTTCGGCGCACGCACCATTCAAGACGCACTGCGGATGGCCCCCGGAATGTCGGTGCGCAGCTTGGACAATGGCAAAGGCATCATCCGCTCGCGCGGGGCTTTCGACCGGTTTCAAAACAGTATCTTGGTTCTGATCGACGGCCGATCCATGTTCAACGAAACGTTCTACGGCACGCTATGGGAAACGCTGGATCTGCCGATCGAAGAGATTGAGCGCATCGAAATCATTCGCGGTCCCGCTGGCAGCCTATGGGGAGCCAACGCCATCGACGGGATTATCAACATCATCACTCGCGTACCGCTTGAGAACGAAATTGGCGACGTGTCGTTGACGCTTGACCAACACGGTGGCGGCCGACTTTACGGATCCAAGACGGTGCATTTCAACGAAGACACCCACGCTCGATTTTTTCTGCAAGGCCGACACTTGGAACCCCGGGACGCTGTGGTGCACGACGAGCTCAATTCGGTTCGTGGCGGCATGGAGTTGCAATGGACACCGAGTTTGAGCGATCTGTTCAAGGTGAGCGCGGGCGTCTATGAAGCGCGGCCGGAGGAACAATTCATCCAGCCTACCCTGACCTCACCGTACACGGAGAAGACCAACGTACCATCAAGCTACAAGGGGGGACACGTGCATCTTCAGTGGGATCACCATCTGGATGCCACATCGAGTTCGACCATCCGACTATATGGGCTTGTGATGGAACTGGACGGAGACTACACAGGGTTCGAGGAGAGGTTGGTCGACTTGGAATGGATCTTCAACAAGAAACTCGGGGAGCGGCACCGCCTGAACATCGGTCTTGGTTACCGCTATAACCAATCCAGTGCCGCACCGAACGAGTTGTTTGTTTTCGATGTGGAAACCTTGGGAGTCCATTCGTTCAACGGCTTTCTTCAAGACCGCATCCAACTGGTGGACGACCGCCTCTGGCTGACGCTCGGCGGAAAGGTAGAACACAACCGGCAAATCGACACGCAGATCCAACCAAGCGCACGCGTGCTCTATGCCCCAAAAGAAGACCTCACCTTGTGGGGCGCGGTGTCCCGATCCATCCGCACCCCAGGCCGGATCGAATACGGTTCGGATTTACTCCTGTCGATTCAAGCACCACCGTCACCCGGAGCGCCGCCCATCGCTATAATTCTCGACGGCAACGAAGACGCGGAGGAAGAACGGTCTATCTCATGGGAGTCCGGCGTACGAAAACTGTTTAAAGACAAAGCGCTGATCGACCTCTCCCTGTTTCTAAGTGACTACGACAATTTGAACTCCTTCGAAATGCAGGCCTTACGCCCTGGCTTGCTTAGGGGCGCTCCGGTGCTGGAGATAATTCAGCGGGTCGATAACAAACTCGAAGCCGAAAGTTATGGGGCGGAACTTACAACGGAGGTTGCCTTGAACGAAAAATGGCGGGTCGGTGGAACCTACACCCACCACCAGATTGATGTGTCTCGCGACGCCGACAGTAACGACACCTTCAGCCTCAGCCGCACCGGCCTCGTCCCGGAAAACGAGGTGCTGCTGCACCTTGGGTATTCCCACTCCGAACGTCTGCAAGTTGACTCTTGGCTGGAATACAGTGATGCGCTGGATGACATCGGCGTGGATTCCTTGACAAAACTTCGACTCAGAGCCGGCTTCGAACCCACCACCAAATGGTCACTCGATTTCGTCGTGGAAAATCTTCTCAACGACGGAGAATTGGAATTCAACAGCGCCGAGGACGCGGTAAAAACAGCTGTCACTACACCGAAGACCACGTTTTTTATCCAGTCCAGATACCGGTTTTAGCCGGACCATTTCTCGGTAGAGTCCGGCTGTGGCAATAACGGCAGGGGGATTGGCCGCGAATCTCTGCCCGATGGCTGTCCAGCCTTGGCCGGACAAGGCTCCCACGAAATCCGCCGATACACCGATCAGGTAAAACGCGGACCGTTCACGGAGAAAAATAAGCAGCGCCTGCGCCACGGGTACTTCGCTTGTATTTCTTATATCGACGCACAATTGGGCCGGGTTCTCGACGCGCTCGATCGACTCGGTCTGCGCAAAACCACCATCGTGTCCCTGATCGTCGATCACGGCTACCACCTCGGCGACTACGGCATGGCAAGACCACCAACTTCGAACGCGGCACGCGCGTGCCCTTCATCGTCTTCATGCCATCTGGTTCGGACGCGCCCACCGGCAAACGCGCGCACGGTCTGGCGGAGCTGGTCGACTTGTAACCGACGCTGCTGGATCTGGCTGGTTTCGAGGTGCCGGAGGCGCTCGAAGGCGACAGTTTAAAAGAGCAAGTGCTCGATCCCGCCAGCGCCGGTCAGCCGGTCGCGCGTTCGCAGTATCCGCGCGGCAAACTCATGGGCCGCAGCATCCGAACCGACCGCTACCGCTACACCGAATGGCAGGAAAAGACGACTGGCGCCATCGCCGAACGGGACCTCTACGATTACCAAACCATCCCGAGGAAGGCCCGAACCTGGCGGGCCGCCCTGCGTTCGCGGCGGTCGTCAGTCTGCAAGCCGAACAAATGAAAACAGTCTGGCCTCGGCCGGCGGTTCCCGTTCAAGTCAGCACACTGGGAGCGTGGGGCGTCGATTATGAAAACTTCCCCGCGGGCGAGTTCGAGAAGCTCGATTCGAAAACTGCCGGCACATGGACCGCGCCCAAAGGCCACGCCGAGATCGATCCGAAGCATGCGCATACGGGCAACCAAAGCCTGCATTTGTTCGGCGGGGAGGACGGTAAAGGTTCGTCGGTGGTCTGGTACGCGCCAGATGAAATCAGCGCCGACCGCCTCGTCCGCTTTCAAGCGGAACGTTGGACCAAACGCATCCCCTTCTCGTTCCGGATCGACGCCCAAGGAAAGAAGGGCGTGTGGTACGAGGTATTCAACGGCGACAAAGCGGTCGTGGTCGGCCGCGCGTTTCTATCCGAGGTGGAATTTCTCCAGCCCTTCGCCACCAAAGCGCTCCGCTTCCGCTGCGTCTCACCGTCGAACACCGGCATTCTGATCGACGATCTCAGCACCGCCAAACCAGAGCCGATGCGCGTGACGGGCGTTCGGGTAAGGCAGGCGCTGAACCCCGTGCTGATCGGCAAACGCAACAACCCGATGTACCATCTGGAGATCGAAACCGAAGGCCGCTTGCTGCCGACGACGGTACAGGCCGTGACCACCCGAATCGGCGGCAAGGTGAAGCCCACCGAGGTCGGAGCCATCGAACTGCGTTCAGGAAAAACTCTGCTCGCCTCGGTCGTCCCCGCGAAGGACGGTTCCGCCAAACTCGAACCCGGTTCGGGCTGGCCGCTCAAGGCCGGCACCAGCGCCCTGCAACTGTGCGTCGTGCTGAAGGAAAACGCCGACTGGGAACAACGCGTCGATCTCTCCGATACGAAGCCGCAGTTTCTATCCGCGGGTTTCAAAGGCCTGACGACCCACACGCCGGCGGATCCCGTTGGCGACAACCGCATTGGCATCGCCCTGCGCACCGCTGGTCAGGAAGGCGTGCACACCTACCGGATTCTAGGCATCGCCACCACGCCCAAGGGCACGTTAGTCGCGGCCTATGATCTACGCCACCGGTTGGCGGCGACCTGCCGGGCGACATCGATGTGGCGATTCAGACGAGTTCGGATCAGAGTTCGGATCAGGGACGGACCTTGGACGGACCTAGTTCGGATCAGGGACGGACCTTGGACGGACCTAGTTCGGATCAGGGACGGACCTAGTTTGGATCAGGGACGGACCTGGTCGCCGATGAAGCCGATGAAGATCGTCATGGACATGGGCGATGATCCCGCGTGGCGCTTTGATGGTGTAGGCGACCCGACGGTGCTGGTCGACGACAAGCGCGGGACCATTTGGGTCGCGGCGACGTGGATTCACAGTAACCGGTCTTGGTTCGGTAGTGGTCCCGGCCTCGAACCCGAGGAGACGGGGCAGTTCATGCTGGTCAAGAGCGAAAAGAGCGAAGATTAGGGACGGACCTGGTCCGAACCTGAAAACCAAAGCGTCCCTCGTCGCATCCGGCCAAGAGGGACGACGCGCGAGGATGAGGGACCGAGGATGAGGGACGGGCCTGGTCCGAACCGATCAACATCACCAAGCAGATCAAGGACCCTGCGTAGTTCGGATCAGGGACGGACCTTGGACGGACCTAGTTCGGATCAGGGACGGACCTAGTTTGGATCAGGGACGGACCTGGTCGCCGATGAAGCCGATGAAGATCGTCATGGACATGGGCGATGATCCCGCGTGGCGCTTTGATGGTGTAGGCGACCCGACGGTGCTGGTCGACGACAAGCGCGGGACCATTTGGGTCGCGGCGACGTGGATTCACAGTAACCGGTCTTGGTTCGGTAGTGGTCCCGGCCTCGAACCCGAGGAGACGGGGCAGTTCATGCTGGTCAAGAGCGAAAAGAGCGAAGATTAGGGACGGACCTGGTCCGAACCTGAAAACCAAAGCGTCCCTCGTCGCATCCGGCCAAGAGGGACGACGCGCGAGGATGAGGGACCGAGGATGAGGGACGGGCCTGGTCCGAACCGATCAACATCACCAAGCAGATCAAGGACCCTGCGTGGCACTTCGTTCTGCAAGGCCCCGGACGCGGCATCCCACTGCGTGACGGCACGCTGGTCATGCCGGCCCAGTTCAAGGACCATGTAAAAATGCCTTACTCCACGATCATCAGTTCGAAGGACGGCGGCGAGACATGGCAGATCGGAACCGGCGTCAAATCCGCACCGCGAACACCCGCCCAAAATCGCCTCGGTGATGCACCACCTCGCGGTGGTGCGCAGTGTGTTCCACAACGCGCCCTCACACCGTTCGGGGGCCTACTGGAATTTGACCGGCCACGAACCGCCCAACCTCGGCGGCAACTGGCCGGTCACCCGTAAGGATTGGCCGTCGCTGAACAGCATGGTTGCGGCCCCCTGGTTGGAGATGAAGGATCCGCGAGCGATGCGTGCGAACAACGGGGCCATGCCGAGTTCGGTCGCCCTTCCCTACCGTATGGAAGACGGCGGCCGCGCGAACGGGCAAGATGGCGGCTTCCTCGGACTCGGCTGGGATCAAAGGCGCCCATCTCAACACGCACGCCGATAATTTCAACCGTCTCAAACGCGACATGTTACCGCCGTTGGACCAAGCCTCAAAGCCCCTGATCGAAGATCTGGCATTCACCGGACGCTTAGACGACCGGCTGATCGTTTAGCTCACCGAGTTCGGCCGCACCCCGAAAATCAACAAAGCCGCCGGACGCGACCGCTTCCCCTCTTGCTATTCGGTCGCCTTCGCCGGTGCGGGCATTGGCGGCGGCCAAGTCTATGGCGCGTCGAACGCGATCGGACATGACCCGGCCGAATACGCCTGCGTCCGGCGGATCTGCACGCCACCATCTTTCACGCGCTTGGCATTGATCCGGATTTCCGTATTCACAGCGCCGACGGTCGGCCGCTGGCGATTTGCGACGGCACGCCGCTGCCCTTGTTTGTGTGAGCCAATACGCCGTTAGCGAGCTTTTTGGAAGACAGTAGAGGAACGAACAGCCGAGCGTTCGTCAATCGCAAGCCCGGACCTTGCCTGATCTTCGTCGGAAGACATGGAAGCCAATGTCGGCTTCTTCGATTTCGCCGGGTTTACGCTCAAACTTTAGCCCCATGGCCTTTCTGAAGTTCGGTTCGAGATCGGCCACAAACTTAAAGCTTCCGAGCACCACACACGAGCTGAAGTAAGACACGCGACATCGCATCAGCTGGCCGAAGCTCAAGCGCCCTCCGCTTGCGAGAACATCTTGGATCTCCTTGGCCGAGAATCCGGGACGCAGGGTATTGCCGTAACCGTCATCTTTCTGAACGCCGGTCTCATAGATTAGCATTCGGTAACGCTGGGCGACATCCTCCCAGCATGTCGCCCCACCCGGCCCGCTTCCCAAGGCCAAGCGGCTGTCTGCATTGTAGAGGCGGACAAAGCCTTGGCGGGCCGTATGGACGCCCGCCACCGCTTGTCCATATCCCGACCAAGGGTATTTTTTAGGATCGTCCACGATTCCAGCCCGAACGGGGTTCATGTCGATATAGCAAGCCATCGCGCTGAGCGCCTCACTACCCGGTTCTACGAGGACACGTTTGTAGCGCTGTTGCCAGAGATGGCCGGTACGCTCCTGCGTCTTATTGATCCACTGGGCAAAGCGTTGGTTCAGGGTGCGCATGAACTCCGAGCAATTGTTCATGCGGCGCAAATACCGCTGACGAAGTGCCTCCGCCGCGGCATGCGAATCGTCTGCACGGAATTTCAACAGCTTGGCCTTGTCTTCCTTGAAGGTCGTGTTGTCAGCTCCGTACAAGGCCTCCATACGAGCCAGCAAGGCCTCGTCGTCTAGAACCTCCGACTCGTTTTCAGCCAACAGAATGTGGAAATGGTTCCCCATCACCACGAAGGTGATGACCGTACACCCGGTAAAAGCCTCCACCCGCCGCATCAACCAGATAAAGTGTTCCTTCTCCTTGTCTTCAAAGAGGAACTCCCGGTTCACCGTCCGGTTGATACAATGAAAGAGCCCCGGAAAGGGCAGTTTGAGTCGAGCAGTGCGCATGGTACCACTATATACTCATACAATGTGACTATTTGTACAGTATTTAAAACAACAAAAAACAGGGACGGACTTTAGTTAGAACGAGAAAGAGGGACGGACCTTGGCCAAAAGAGGGCGCGAGGGGGCAGAGCGGGCAAAAGAGAGGCAAACAAGGGACGGACCTTGGGCAAAAGAGGGGCAAAAGAGGGACGGACCTTGGATTTTGAACGCACTAAGGCCGAACAATCTCGGCGCTTTCGCGCAGTTTGTCGACCAAGATTCCCACGACATCATTCTTCGTCTGGTTCCACAGGCGCTCGCGGATGTCTTTGCGCGCACTCGCTAGTGAGATCGGCTTGGCATCGCGGATTTCGATGGCCGTGGCGATGTGAAGTCCGGAACTGGTCTTGAACACGTCGCTGATCTCGCCCGGCTGCAAGGCGAACACCGCCTCTTCGAACGCCGGCAAAATCATGCCGCGGGTAATCCACCCGAGATCCCAACTCTCGTCGCCGGCATGGCGACGCGCGATTTCAGCGAAATTATCCTGTTCCAAAATGGTCGCACGCAGATTAAGCAGGGCGAGCATCAACTGGTCGGCTGGACCGGTTTTGGTGGCCAGCATGATATGCCCGGCGTGCACCGCCTCGGGTTCGACAAAAAAAGTTTCGTTCTTCTCGTAGAACGCGGCGATCTCCTCCTCGCTCGGGGCAGGAATATCAGCAGTGATCTGTCCGATGAAGCGTTCGACCCGGATCCGGTTAGCCAGATCTTCACGCACGTTTTCCTCGTCTTCCTCAGTGAGGGGATAGCGCGCGTAGAACGCTTTGCGGCCGCCATGTTCGCGCAGGACTTTGTTGAAGGCCTTGTCGACCTCATTGCGCGGAATCCGACCGACCGTCTTTGAGGCTTCCTGCCGGAGGAGCACGCGCTCGATCGCGTTCTGGGTGGCGTCCTCAAGGATGTCTTCGTCCGATTTTTCTTCGCCAGCCTCCTGATAGCGACGGCGGAGTTCGCGCTCTTCCTCGTCGATGGTCGCCGGCGCGACTTCGATTCCATTGACCAGAATGGGCGGCGGCGCGGCGGCGACCTCCTCGGCCGGAGCGAGCGCCTGTTCATCGGCTACAGTTTCTACGTCTTCGGACGGTTCGGTTTCTTCACTCATGTTCGTTCTTCTTCGAGTTCGACTGCGGCCCGCGCGAGTCCGGTGATGGCATCCCAATCTTCGGCGTTCACAAGATCGCGGGCGACCAACCAGGAACCACCAATGGCGCCGACCGCCTCGAGACCGAGCCAGTCGGCGGCGGCATCGAGTCGAACGCCGCCGAGTGGCAGAAAGCGGACCCCGGTGTGGAGATAGGGCGCGGCCAAGGACTTGAGGGCCGAGGGACCGCCGAGATGGGTGGCCGGAAAAAATTTGAGCAGGGTGCAGCCGAGTTCGAGCGCGATCTCGATGTCGGTGGCAGTAGCCACGCCGGGGATGAACGGCATACTCAGGTCGGTCGCAGCACGGATCACCCGCGGATTCGTCCCTGGAGCGACGCCGAACTGCGCGCCGGCATCACGTGCCTGGGACAGCTGGACGGGGGTGAGCACCGTGCCGACGCCAATTTGCATGTCCGGCACGTTGGCCGCGATAGCCGCGATGGCCGGCAAGGTATGTTCATTGCGCAAGGTGATTTCAAAGGTCTGGATCCCACCCGCGAGCAAGGCTTCGGCGAGCGGCACAGCGAGCTTGGGGTCGTCCAAGGTGCCAACCGGAACAATCCGGCTATTGAGAAATTCAGTCATCCGGTGCTCTTGTAATCGCGCTTGCACGGATTAAACAATCGCTAAACACATGAAGAAAAAGAAGACCACCGCGACGCTCCGTATCTGCTGTCCCGACCGAAAAGGCCTGGTCGTAGCGGTGACCCAATTTATCCGCGACCACAACGGCAACATCGTGAACCTCGACCAGCACGTGGATGAGACTCAGGATCAGTTTCTGATGCGCCTAGAATGGGAGATGGAAGGCTTCGATCTCGAACGCGCCACCCTGCGTGAGCGGCTCGACACGCTCGCCCTGCCCTACGGCATGTGGTGGTCGCTGCACTTTTCCGACGAACCGCTACGCATGGCCATCTTCGTCAGCAAAGAATCCCACTGCCTATACGACTTGCTCGCCCGCTACGAGGCCGGCGAACTCAACGTCGAGATTCCTCTGATCATCAGCAACCACCCTGATCTGAAAGCTGTCGCCGAGCGCTTCGGTATTGCCTACTATATGTTCCCGATCACCAAGGCGACCAAGCCCGCGCAGGAAGCCGCCGAGATCGAACTCCTCCGTAAGCATGACATCGACCTCGTGGTCATGGCGCGTTACATGCAAATTCTCTCGGGGGATTTCATCGCGGCCTTTCCCAACCGCGTGATCAATATCCACCACAGTTTTCTACCGGCATTTGCTGGCGCCAAGCCCTACCATTCGGCGTTCAAGCGCGGGGTGAAAATCATCGGTGCCACCGCGCACTACGCCACTGAAGATTTGGACGAGGGTCCGATTATCGCCCAAGATGTGCAACGGGTGAGCCACCGGGAAAGCCTTCAGGATTTCATCCGGCAAGGCAAAGACGTGGAAAAAGTGGTGCTCGCCCGCGCGGTGTATCTGCACACCGACCACCGCGTGATCGAGTACAGCAACAAGACCGTGGTGTTCGCTTAGCCACGCCTGAAATCTAGCAACCGCGTCGATGTTCATCGCTTGGGTTATTTGCCCGACGGTGCAGGGACCTCGGATACGAGGACCGAGGTGTCAGGCGCGTTGCCTGAATAGAACGAAACGTAATGCCTGTCTCCAATCACCGTCGCGTTGGCGTTGCCGGAATCCATTGCAATCGGACTCCCGATAGCGACGGCCTCAGAAGGAGGCCAACGGAGTGGATGATTGAAGATGCTCTCGGATTGACGACATTTCGTCGAGCCATCATCAGATAAAACCGCCGCGTTTCGCGAACTTAGCGACGCTTGGATTTTTCCTCCAAATAGCGAGCGAAGTACTCGGTACTTCGAAGCGTCTGCAACCAGAGCATGGCCCCGGTTCGATTGGATTCGCGGCGCGGAATTTTCTGCGTTACCGCCACATCGATCTGATTCAGGAACGCGGCCCGAACGGCCTGCGGGTCGAAGGCGCGTTCGAGGATACACTCTGCATCCCGCTGCGCGGCCTGCCAGTCTTTCTCGTTCTGATCCAATCGGACAGCGGCCTCGATGAATGCCTCGTCGGACGCGGCAACGACGCCGCCGAAGCGACCGTCATGGCTCATACCCTCGGCTCCGACCGGCGTGGCGACCACGGGAGTTCCAGTGGACCACGCGTCTAAAATCTTGCCCTTCAAGCCCGCACCAAAGCGCAATGGCGCGAGCAGAACGCGGTGTTGCGCCAGCGCCATATGGGCGTCGCCCACTTGGCCGTGCACATGAAATCCGGTGTCCGGCGCGTGTTCGTCCATGACGGCTTTAGGTGGAAAGGCGCCATACAGATGCATCGTTGCTTCGGGCAACGTTTCCCTCAGCGCGGGCCAAAGCCGTACCAACTCGGCTACGCTGTCCACGTTCGGCGGATGGCGAAAGTTACCGATGCTGACGAAGCCGCGGCGCTTTGTGAAGGGGGCTGGATCCGCCAGCCGGTCGGCGGCGAGTGGGAGGTGAGCGATTTGAGACGCGGCCATGCCAGCGCGTTCGAGGATGCGGACTTCGGCCTCGGACACCAACAGAGCCAAGTCGCTCCGATGAATCGCAGCCAACTCACGCAGCCAGGTTTCCGACCCCGTGGACGGGATTGCCTCGAGATCCATAGGTTTGCCCGCCTCGAACTGGGTCCGGCGAAACTCGCGCAGGCCGTGTAGATCGATCGTGTCCAGAACGCGCAAGGCGTCCGGGAGCTGTTGGCGAACCCGCCAAGCAAAAGCTTCCTCGATCATGAACCGGTCGAACACCACGAGATCCGGCCGGCGTTCGAGAAGAAATGCGTCAAAGGAGGGATCGTTCAGGACGATGCGCTCACAAGTCCGGCCGGATGCACGCAGGTCTTGGGTCGCGTCGGTTTCGCGGGCGGTGCTGCTGACGGTGACATCCCAGCCCGCACCCGCGAGCCAGTCGATCAGTTGTCTAGCGCGAACCCCAGCGGCGCTCTTGCGGTGTTCGGGCCAGGTCGAGCCGATCCAAAGAACGTTCATCGAGGCATGTCCGAACAGATTTGGCCCTACGCTTTAGTACTGCGACAGCGAACCATCCTTGCGAGCCTTGTTGAGCCCCCAAGTAAATACCCAGAGCGAAATCGGGAACAGCACCAAACCAAACCCGAACAGCACCATCAACTCGGTGGAGACCTGAGCGATGGTCGCGGCCTTGAGCATGGACTCACGGATGAGCGTGGTCGCGTAGAACAGCGGCACGTAGTCGGCCACCGGCTGCAGCCATGTCGGCAGCACCGAGGGCGGGAACACCACACCACCGAACATGGCGAACAGGGCGCCCATCACCATCGCCACCGGGTCGCCGCGCTTGAACGCGAGAGTAAAGCCGGTGGACAAGATCCCAAGCGGCGTAAAGGCGACCACCATCGCGATGAACGCAACGATCATGGTCAGGAAGTTCATGTTCTCCCACTTAAAATCCATCAACCAGACGAAGATAAATAAGGCGATCCCGAGCCCCACGAACGCGCGGGTAAAGGTATACGTCCAGTTCGCGGCTAGGAGCAATGCAACGCTCATCGGTGATGCCAGAATGGTCTCGAGCGTTCCCATCACTTGACCGGCACGAATGTCGGCCATCATCGAACCGGTGGCTGCGCTGAGCAGGGAGATGGCGAGTCCGCCGGTGACCGCGTAGTCGAGATAGTTATTGGAGTTTACCGCCGCGGCAATATGCACCATCTGACCGCCCTGCAAGTCGCGGAAAATCTGATAGGTAAAATAGAACAAGACCAGTTGGAAGGCGACACCAACGTAGCGTAAATACAGAGCGAAGCGGTAGCTAAGCATGGTGTACCAGCCGCGCAGAAAGAGGGCGCGCATCATGCGCAATAAGGCGATCATAATCCGGCCTCCATTGATGAACCGCCGTCCGATGCTGGCAGCGTTTCGTTCGCGGCGGTTGTAACGGCCGCAGTTTCTGGTTCGACCGGTCGGCAATCGTACACGGGGACGCGTAGCCCGGCGATGCGTTCGAGGGTGGTACCAAGGGCGAAAGGTTGATTGGTGGTGGTCACGAGCGCGCGGCCTTTGCGTGGTTCTTGCAGTATGTTTTCGACTTCGATCGAACCTTTCAAGGTGCGTAGTTCGAGCGGGCTGAGCGCGTCGGTGGTGATAACGAAACGAGGGGCGGTGCCGACACCAACGGATTCGGACGCGCGTTCGTCGACAATCCGGCCTTCCTCGACCATGATCACGCGGCGGCAGAGAATGTGTGCCAGCGTGTGGTTGTGGGTGACGATGAGCAGAGTGTGCCCCTCCTTCTTGACGAGATCGTGCATGTTGCGCTGGAAGCGTTCGGTGGCCTCGATGTCGAGGCTCCGCGTGGGCTCGTCGAGCAACAGAAGTTGGGGTTTGTGCATCAGGCAGCGGATCAATCCAATGTGTTGCTTCATCCCGGTGGAGCATTGATCGAAGCGGCGGTCGAGGTAGTCGACTTCGAACTGATCCGCGAGTTCTTCGAGGCGTTCATTCACTTTGCGCCGCGACATGTTTTGCAGCGCGCCAAAGAAGTGCAGGTTCTGGCGACCGGTGAGGCGCCAGTAAAAACTACGTTCGTCGGCGGCGAGCAGCCCAATGTGTTTGCGGATGTCGTGATGTTTCTTGAACGGAAAACCGCAGACTTTGCCGGTGCCTTGGTTCGGCGTGATCACGGTGGCGCAAATTTTCAGTAGGGTCGTTTTGCCGGCACCGTTGTGGCCGGTAAGCGCGACCGCGTCGCCGGTGGCCACGGTGAGGTCGACGTCGGTGAGGGCGTTGACGATCGGCCGTTTGTGCGGCTTGAAAATTTTATGGATGCCTTGCAGTTCAATGGCGTTCATGCGGTGCGGGAGAAGTGATCAGTTATCAGTGGCCCTTCGGGCTTTTGGTCAGTGGATGTGGCCTGTCGGGACTGTTCAGTCGTGGTCTGTGAGCGGCGGGTCTATCAATCCTGCGGGGAGAGTGCCAGTTCGCGTTTGACTATTTCGACCGCGCGTTGATCGGGCGTACAGTGGAGTTCGAACACGGGCACGCGTTCGACGACCTCGGCATAAGCCGCGATGACCCGCTGAAAATTCTCTTTGTGGTAGCGTTCGGAAAAGGTGTTGGCCAGCAGGCGGGCGACGGCGCGCGCGGGCGGGACGGCAATCATTTTGTTTTCGGGAGCTTGGGCGAGCAGGAAGATCCCGGCCAGCGGCTGTTCGCCCGGCGTGGTTATCGGATAACTGCCGTGCCAGAACGAGGTGGAGGCGAGGGCGGTGTCATCGCGCACAAACAGCAGATTTTTCTCGTCGTTGAGCAGGCGGTAACCGGCATCCTGCCAGAGCAGGCCGGTGGTGGTTTTGCCGGTGCCGGACTTGGCGATAAAGATCAGCGAGCGACCGTCGTAATCCACGTGGCTGCCGTGGCAAATCGCGATATCGAGCGCCGCGAAGCGGTTGTGGAACAAGTGGTCGCGCATTGGGTAATGCAGCGGGTTCGGGTTCAACTCGTCGATTTCTTGACGCAGGTACAGGGTACCGGAGGAAAAATCTGCGGAAAGATCTGCGACGAGTTGCCAGCCTTTTAGCTGAAGGCAATAGCTGGCCATGCGGATGGCGTTCGTTTCTGGATCGCGTCCGATGTGAAAGCCGTCTTCGGAGAGGATTCGTTGGTCTTCTGGAATGTCGACGGCCAGAACGTCCGTGCGGACATGGTATTCACCGCCATCAAAGGTCTGACCGGCGGGATCAATCTGATAATTACCAAAGCGGTGGCCGGTGTGGATCTCGCCAGGATGCGGGTAATCGAGTTTAAATCGAAAGGTGCGACCGGCGATTTGAAAGCAGAGTTGAGCAGAGGCCATCGGTGGAACTTTTGAGCCCTTTTGCCATGCCCTCCTTTTTTGCCATGGCAAAAAAGAAGCTCCTCCGGTGAGGGAGGAGCCAGACAAATTGACTCGGTATATGAGTGGGGGTCTTAAACTTGCGGGGTGCAGGTGGAACCAGCGCAACCAGCCGGATCGGCGTAGGTCGCTGCAACTTCCGGGAAGGAGAAACCTTTCCGAAGTTCGGTTTCAAGTCCACCGGTGGTGTCAAGAATCACCGCTTGGATGAAAGACGGACCAGGGAAGATGGTGGCACCGTCGCAACCAGTGATCGGAGTAAGCGTGAAAGTCAGGCCACTAGGGGAAGTTGTGGAGCCGCAGGGCATTCCGCCAGTAGCGCGGGCATCACGACCGATGCAAAGACCGGTGGATTGCATGGACGCCTTGGAGGTGTCCTCAAGAAGAATGTTCGTGATCGTGGGTTTCTGGTAAGTTTTCATATGTGTGTTTGAGTCCTCGTCTTTTTGGTTCCGAGAAAAAAGGTTAAACTATTTCTAAAGTCAAGCGATTTGGCTCGCCGAAAACTCGTTTTCGTTCCTGCGTGATCTCGCAATGGTAGGGAATACTGCTGCTGGCATCACCCATTTCCAAGGAAGCTGCGGCCGAACAACGACCGCAATGGTCGCGGCTACTGCACGAATTGCAGCCGATCGCGGTGGTGGTTCGGCTCCGCTGGGCGGATTGCAAATGTTCGGACCACCCCGACAGGTCGTGGTTCAATAAGTCATATCCGGTCTCACGCCACAACATACAGGAGTGCAGGGTACCGGTGGGATCGACATGAAAAGTGCGGATGCCGGCACCGCAGGTGAAGAGTTCGTCGCCTTGTGTGGTCAATGCGACCGCGTCGGCTTTGGCCCGGTATTCTTGGCTGAAGTCCGGGGCTTCCTGATCGAGTAGAACATATTGTTCGGGCGAAATTCTTTCTTTCAGCACCTCGGTGCTGCCGTCGAGCATCGGGGTGATGTCCTTGTCGAACAGGAAATCGCCGGTGAGATTGTGCACCCAATCCCGAACTTGCGCGAACTCGTGCACGTTCGACTTCATCACCATCATCTTGAGATGCACCGGCAAACCGGCGTCGAGCATCAGTTCGACGCCACGGCGGAAGCGCTTGAACGAGCCGCGGGTATTGGTGACCTTCTCGTAGGTTTCTTCGGTGTGACCGTAAATGGTGACTTCGATCCGGCGCGGCGGGTTGTCTTTCCAGAACGCAACGATGTCCTCGTTGACCAAAGTCGCGTTGGTGTAGACCGAGAGCAACATGCCGAGTTGCTTGGCGTGCAGGTACAATTCTTTGAAATCAGGACGGGCGAGAATTTCGCCGCCGGTCATCAGCAGGAAGATGCAGCCGCCGTCGGCGAGCTTTTGTAAGACCGCCTTCGCCTGTTGCGTGTCCATCTCGCCGTCGGTCGCGCCGGGGTAAAGAATGTAGCAGTGACGGCAACGAACGTTGCAGCGGAGGGTGAGTTCGATGCTGCCGGAGTACGGCAGCAGATTGGGGTTTTCGCCACCAGGCTGCACCATCTCAATGAGGGCATTGAGATCCTTGGCGTTCGAAATGCAGTCGGAGCAGGCCATGATAGCTAGTCAGTCTTGAACGATCTCGATGGCTCCGATTTCTTGTAGCTTGCTGGCGATCAACAGGACATCCTCTTGGAACGCGGCCCGGGAGTAGGCTTCGTCACCATCGGCGGCCTGTTCGATCGAGGAATCATCATCTACCGCCTCGATCTCCGCGACAAGTACGTCACAGGCGTTTTGCAGGACGGTGTGTTGCTTTATTTCCTGCCAAATGCGCGATGACATCTCATTCAACTCGAAGATACCGGCGGCCTCTTTCACCGGAACGAGCAGAGTGGACCCACTGACTTCGCGCTCTGCGACGTCACGCTCACACAGTTTGTATCGGGAGTTGAGATCCATGGGCTGTTGATAACTCTACTGGCAGTCATGTCAAACGCCATGGTTAGAAAAAAACGCCAAAATAGTAAGCAAGTGGTCAATCACCTTGGATTGGCACCTTCATCGTGGAGGGAACTCCAAATGAGCGACGCAAAGGCTTTGCCGATGCCTTTCACCGCCTGCAGATCCTCCAACGAAGCCGCCCGGATCTGGTTCACCGAACCGAAGTGCCGGAGCAGCAACTGCTTACGCTTCTCCCCTACCCCTTCGATCTCGTCCAACTGGGACGCGCGAATCCGTTTAGCGCGGATCTTGCGATGAAAAGTGAGCGCAAAGCGATGGGCCTCATCGCGAATCCGAGTCATCACATGCAACGCCGGACTATTATTCGGCAGACGGATCGGCAGTTCGCGGTTGGCGACATCCCACACGATCTCTTCGAACTGCTTGGCCAGGCCAACACAGGGCTGCTCGGTCAGGCCGAGCGCGTCGAGTTCGACCCGCGCCGCGCGCAGTTGGGTGATCCCGCCATCGACCACAATCAGGTCGGGCAACGGTTTGTCCTCGTCGAGCAAGCGTTTGTAACGGCGCCGAACCGCCTCGGCCATCATCGCCGGATCGTTCGCCCCCTCAATCGTTTTGATCCGGAACTGACGATAGCGCTGCGGTCGCGGCAGACCGTCAACACTGACCACCATGCTCGCCACCGCATAGGTGCCGCTGATGTTGGAAATATCAAAACACTCGATCACCTTCGGCAGCGTGTCGGGCGTGGCGAGAATATCGTGCCGCGCGAGTTCTTCAGACAGCGCGGCGACACCGGCCTTGGCGACGTCGCGTTTTTGGTCCGGGGTCGATCGACCGGCGGCGCGTTGTTTGATGGCGCGGCGCAGTAGATAGAGGGTGTCGCGCAGAACGGCGGCGCGTTCGAAGTCCATTTTCTCGGCAAAGCCTTCCATTTCGGACTGCAGCTCTTCGAGCACTTCGCGGCGCTCGCCGCGCAAGAAGGCACAAGCCTCGTCCACGCGTTCGGCGTAGTCGTCCTTGGTGATTTTTCCGATACAGGGCGCGGTGCACTTGCGCAGGATCTCGGCCATGCAGTGTTTGTGGTCGGTGGCGCCGGGTGAACGCGCTTGGCACTTGCGCAGGCCGTAGCGGCGTTCGGCGAAATCTTTCGCGGCCCGCGCGGACGCGGCGGAGGCATAGGGTCCGAAGTAGCGCGCGCCGTCGTTCTTGCGAATCCGCACCAGCGTCAGCCGCGGCACCGGCGCCTTGGCATGTAGGCGCAACAGCAGGAAGCGTTTGTCATCCTTGAACGAGGTGTTGTAGCGCGGCCGGTACTCTTTGATCAACCGCCCCTCCGACAAGGTCGCCTCGGCCTCGTTGTGCACCACCATGGTGTCGAAGTCGGCAATGCTCTTGATCAAGCCGCGGATCTTCGGGTCGGCGCTACGCAACGTTCCCTTCTGAAAATAACTGCGCACCCGCGAACGCAGCGACTTCGCTTTGCCCACGTAGATCACCTTGCGATTGCGGTCGCGCATCAGATACACGCCGGGCTTGTCCGGGAGTTCCTGGAGTTTGGCTTTGATGATGTCGGGGATGATCATCGGGATGCGGGGGGCGGGAGGCGAGTTGCG